>CAACVD010000117.1_pt1 | contig 32674 bp, 35 predicted proteins | sample 2381771 | NCBI WGS metagenome assembly CAACVD01 (sample SAMEA5211965, study PRJEB30684) | marine metagenome | biome: Marine; feature: Epipelagic; material: Water | collected 2015-10-15 | depth 15 m
TTATTGATGATGATCTTACGTTACAGTCAGACGGAGCAGTTTTAAATTTTGGTGCAGACTTAAACTTCCGTGTTGAGGGTAATAGTAATACTAATCTACTTCTTGTTGATGCAGGTACAGATACGGTAGGTATTGGCACAACTCAAATGAACGCAGTCGGTAACAATGTTGCTGGTATAAACTTTCTTGGTGATGGGCAAGGAAACTTTAGTCGAGATGGTGGTACTGTTTTAAGAGTTAACCGTAAACAAGACGGTGATTTGGTAGATTTTCGTTCAGCAGCACAAATAGAAGGAACAATCTCAATCAGTGGAAGCACTACTACTTATGGTGGTTTTTCTGGACAACACGAAACTTCAGGAATAGCCACTAACACTGCTATAGGTACAGTTGTTTCTACCATTGATGAATTAGATACATATGTTTCTGGCCCAAAAACTGGTCAAGTTAGGATAGATCACGCTAAAGTAAAAGTGTCTGATTCTGTAGGTGATCCTAGCGTATATGGCGTTCTTGCTAAATTTGACGAGGATGAAAAGGCTTACGTTAATTCTGTTGGTATTGGCTCTGTTAGAGTAACAGGAGCTTGTAGCAATGGTGACCTACTTGAAAGCAATGGTGACGGTACAGCTAAAGTACAATCAGATGATATTGTAAGAAGTAAAACAATAGGAAAGGTCACGATAGGAAACAGTGACTCTGGGGTAAAACTAGTATCTTGTGTTTTATATTGTGGCTAAAAGGAGTAAATAATAATGGCACAAACAACAACGTGGAAAGTAAATAACTTAAGACGCAATGCCTCTACAGGTGGCGTTGAGTTAGTATATTGGGAGTGTCGGGTAATTGACAATGATGACTCTCAATGCAATGCAACAGAAGGTGGTAAACTTAGTTGTACTCCTGATCCATCCTCTAGTGACTTCATAGCTTATGCATCACTAAAAGAATCTGATGTTCTTGGGTGGGTATACAAAAGTCTTATTGAAGGTAGTGAAACTGCTGATGAAGCTAAAGCACGTATTGAAAAAGCCCGTCAAGACAAGGTAACTGCACAGGTAGCTGATAAAACAGCAACAGCAGAAGGTATGCCTTGGTAATTTTAACCTCAACCTAAAGGAGATCACGATGGCTGAGAAACAAACAAAATCCATCACGATTAACGACAAAGAATACACTGAAGACCAGCTAACAGATCAACAGAAAGTAATGATAAACCATATTACTGACCTAGATCGCAAAATCGGTTCTACGCAGTTTAACCTTTACCAGTTACAGGTTGGTAAACAAGCCTTTATGGAAATGTTGACAAAAACTTTAGAAGAACCACCAAAGGATGTAGCAGCGGAGTAATTAATGCCACTTACAAAACTCCAATTTCGTCCCGGAGTAAATAGAGAAACAACCTCTTTTGCAAATGAAGGAGGTTGGTTTGATGGTGATAAAATACGGTTCCGCGCTGGAGTACCAGAAAAAATAGGCGGTTGGATAAAAAAATCAGGAGCACAATTTCAAGGTACGGCAAGAGCATTACACCCTTGGTCTGCCCTTTCTGGTGAAAACTTTCTAGGTATTGGCACACATCTCAAATATTATATTGATGAAGGTGGTCAGTATTATGATGTAACGCCTGTACGTTCAACAACATCGGCTGGGGGTGTTACTTTTTCTGCGACAAATGGTAGTTCAACAATTACAGCGACAGTAAGTAATCATGGGGCTTTGGTAAATGACTTTGTTACTTTTACTGACACAACAAGTTTAGGCGGTAATGTCACTAGCACCGTTTTAAACCAAGAATATCAAATAATAACTGTTACCGATAATACATTTACATTTACCGCTAAAGATACTTCTAGTGCAACGGTTACGGCAAATGCTAGTGATAGTGGTAATGGTGGGAGTAGCTCAGTAGCTGCTTTCCAAATTAATACTGGCCTTGATACTACAATCGCGGGTGCAGGTTGGGGCGCAGGTACATGGGGACGCGGCACATGGAACAGTGCAGCAAACCTTACGGCTCTCGGGGCTACTTTGCGCATATGGTCACATGATAATTTTGGTGAAGATCTAATTATGAATGTACGTGATGCTGGTATTTATTACTGGGATAAATCTAGCGGCGTTGGTTCTCGAGCTGTGAGTTTAAATACTCTTGCAGAAATTGATGACACAGCCCCGACTATTGCAAAACTTGTATTAGTTAGTGACCGTGATAGGCATGTTATAGCTTTTGGTTGTGATTCTGAAGTAGCAATCGGCACACAAGATCCATTGCTAATACGATTTAGTGATCAAGAAAGTATACTTACATGGGCAGCTAGACCAACGAATACGGCTGGTGATTTACGTGTAGGTAGTGGTAGTAAAATTGTAACGGCGGTAGAAACTCGTCAACAAATATTAGTTTTTACTGATGTTAGTTTACATACGATGCAATTTATAGGCCCACCATTTACGTTTGGGATAAACCAAGTAAGTGAAAACACTACAATTATGAGCCCTCTATCAGCGATTGCTGTAGATGATAGAGTGTTTTGGATGGGCCAACAAGAATTTTATGTTTATGCTGGTTCGGTGCAAAAAATTCCATGTTCGGTACGTGCTTATGTATTTGATGATTTTAATTATGATCAAGCTGAAAAAGTAACAGCTGGACTAAATAGTTCGTATAGTGAAATATGGTGGTTTTATCCGAGTTCTACTTCTGACAATGTAGATAGGTATGTGATATACAATTATCAAGAACAAGCGTGGTATTATGGTAATTTATCTCGTAGTGTATGGATTGACAGAGGTATAGATCGTTACCCTGTTGCTGCAAGTCCAGAAGGTTATTTATATCAACATGAGTTTGGTTATGATGATGGTGAAACAACCCCAGCAAGCGCGATAACTAGTTTTATAGAATCTAGTCAAATGGATATAGGTGATGGTGAGAACTTTGTTTTTATGCGCCGTTTAATACCTGATGTTACTTTTGTAGATAGTACAGCTGAAACACCAAGTGTGAATTTTATTTTAGAAGCACGTAATTTTCCTGGAGTAGATTATGCTAACACATCTACTAACGCAGTTACACGCACAGCGACAGTTCCAATAGAACAATTTACAACGCAAGCTAATTTGCGCTTACGAGGGCGTTCTTTTAATTTAAAAATACAATCTACAGCCGAAGGTGTTGGATGGCGATTAGGCGCTCCTAGGGTAGATATACGCCCAGATGGTAGGCGCTAATGTCTAGAGTATTAACTCCACCACAGTTTCCATTACCACCACAAGAATATTCTGCTTTATATCAAGCTGAAGTTGCTAGGGTATTTAGTGTGTTTTTAAATCAGTTTCTTGCTGCTGGCGAAGGCAGAAATACTTTTACAGTATTTACAAATTTGCAAACAGATGATTCTGGTTTAGAAACAGGAGCGGTATTCCAACATGGGGGTATATTAAGAATACCACTTGCAGATTCTCCATTTGTACGTGGTGGTGAAGCTACAGGGTCGGTGGGTTCGGTAACAGTAAGTATATCGTAGGAGAAGTAGGTTGCGATATTTAAGACAGATATGTATTGTGCTAATAAGCGCAATGACAGGATTTAGCGCAACCTGCATATCTCTACAGAAATTAGGTGAGTTATATGCAAGGTATTGAACAATTAGGATATGAAGTCGTAGAACAACCAATGGTTCCCGACGGTGGTTTGCAAACCCTGCGCGGAGCTGCTGATATGTTAGCAGATTTTGGGCGGTATGGCGATACTTATATTGTTCACGCCGCTGAGGGTGAGACGATGGTACCTATGGAGGTGCTTGATGCAAACCCTCGTTTAAAGAAAATGTTATTTACTCAAATGGAAGAAATGGGTGTAGAACCCGAACGATATATTGTTGGTAATGAACTTAACAGTATAAATCCTGTAACTGGTCGGCCTGAGTTCTTTTTAAAGAAATTATTTAGTGGTGTCAAAAAAGTTGTTAATAAAATTGGCGATGTTGTAAAAAAAATTGCGCCCATAGTTCTGCCAATCGTTGCACCATTTTTACTTCCAGCTATGCCTCTGGCTTTTGCAACTGGTTTAGGCAGTTTAGCTGGAGGATTAATATCAGGGCAAAGTTTAGAAGATTCATTAAAAGGCGCAGTTATTAGCGGTGGTTTAGCTGGTCTTGGTAATGTAGCTTTTCGTGGGGGTAGCTTTTTTGGAACATCTGCTGCGCCAACTGCTGGATTAGGTCAGTTTAGTTTAGGAGAAGCTTTTACACCTGTCAACCCATTTAGTCAAGCTGGGCAAGCGCAAATCCAAGCTATTAGGCAAGCAGGACAAGCACAACAAGCACAACAAGCAGGACAACAAGTTACTGGCGCTGAATTAGACAAAATTGTTGCAGACAGTAGCAAAATGAATTTTATGCCAGATGCAAAAGATCTTAGTGTGGGGAAAGACGCTAGTTATTTCCAAAAAACTAAAAACTTATTTAGCGATTATTTAAGCCCAAATCGTGCCAGTATACAGCCTGATCTCAGTAAAGTAACGGCAGAAGGTGCAAAAGCAGGAGCAGATGCAATAAAGGCAACCAACCAAGCATTATTAGCTCAGGGTCAAGCTGCTCTTTCACCTGATGCAGCACAATCTATTGTTCAGTCATCTATTAAACAAGCAACAGCGGCAGCTCAACCAGGAGTGTTTGCTAAATATGGACCAATTACGGCAGCAACTCTAGGTGGCGCAGCAGCCAGTGACGAACTCCTTGGTACAAGTTTTATCACACCTCCTGATATAGAAAGTGCCAAATACGACCCGAGTAAAGACCCAATGACTTACGCACAAAATTTAATTGATGCTAACCCTGAAAAATATTTAACTGACCCAGAACAATTTTTTGCTAATAACCCGATGTATGCAAATCGGTTTTTACAAGCAGAACCCATGCAAGAAAATACTTTCCAAACATCTATGGCAAATATGCAAGGCGGTATTATGGGGGTTGCAAATGGTGGAGCAATCGTTGGTCCTGGAACACCTACCAGTGATTCAATACCTGCTATGTTAAGTGATGGCGAATTTGTAATGAATGCTAAAGCGGTACGCGGAGCTGGTAATGGCGATAGACAAGCTGGGGCCAAGCAAATGTATAATATGATGAAACAATTTGAGCGGAGGGTTTAACCGTGACCGCGACAGACCAGTTTATATACCAAGGTGAATCACCAGAAATAGCGGCACGTAGACTTGCATTAATAGATTTTGCAAAAACAAACTTATTTGATCAAGGGCCAAATGTATCGCAACTTGGTTATAATGTTGCAGGGATACAACCTTTACAGCAACGAGCTTTTGACCTTGCAGATACAGGAGTAGGGGCTTTTGCACCTTATATCGCTACAGGTGCAAGCCGCGTAACTGAAGGGATTAATCAACTAGGCGCGGCTGGTGAACAACTTACAGGTGGTGCAGATTTAGCCCGTACTGCTTTGCAAGGATTTGCACCGATACAACAAGGCGCACTTACAGGATTAGGCCAAGCAGCTACTCAGGCACAAACGGCGGCGGCTGGAGGTCAACTTGGTATTGGTCAACAAATAGCACAAGCACAGCCTTTTTTAACTGATGCGGCGGCTGGTTTAGGATTAGGTGCGCAACAAGCGCAAACCGCTGTCCAAGCAGCAAAAACTGCACAAGATACGGCTGCTACAGGGGCTAGAGCAGTAGGCACAACGGCAGGGACAGGGGCGCGGCAAGCCGCTACTGATTTTGCTACCGATGCTGGCGTACGACAAGCACAACTTGGTACATTAGGCACTACAGGACAAAATATAGCAGCACAAGCTGGACTTGGTGCAGCAGGGCAAGCCGCTACCGGACAAACTTTAGCTCAACAAGCAGCTACTCAAGCACAACAACAAGCTCTAGCAGGACAAACTAATTTAGGCACTGCCGCTGGAGGAGCTCGATCTCAGGCTTTACAAGGTCAAACAGATCTTGGCGGTATTGCTGGAACTGCGCAAGGTCGTGTCGGTGGACTACAACAAGGATTAGGCGATGTTACTAGTCAAGCTCGACAAGGTGTGCAAGCTGCTCAAACAGCATTGGGGCAAGCATCTGATTTTGGTATGGATACCGCTCGGCAAGGTATTGGTCAATTAGCAGGAACTACAGGACAATTTGATCCAACTTCTGCACAAGCATTTATGAATCCTTTTGAAGATGCAGTAGTACAACAGGCATTAGCAGATGTAGCGAGAGCTAGTGATATCCAAGGGCAAGGTGACCGTGCCAGAGCAGTACAAGCTGGTGCATTTGGTGGTGCGAGATCAGGTATTGTAGAAGCAGAACGTGGTCGTAATCTACTTGAACAACAAGCTCGTACGGCGGCGGGATTACGTCAAGCAGGATTCCAATCAGCACAAGAACAAGCTCAAAAAGCATTTGAGTCAGCCGCAGGAAGAGGCCAATCAGCCGCACAACTCACTGGTGCTTTAGGCGCACAAGGGGCTGATGCAGCAATGAGAGCAGCGCAAGCTGGTGGGCAACTTGGATTAAGCGCCGAACAATTAGCACAAACAGGCACACTAGAAGGTGGACAGTTTGGTTTACAAGCTGATACGTTAGCTGGGCAATTAGCTGGTCAGGCAGCACAACTTGGTATGTCTGGTGAAGAACTAGCTGGGCAATTAGCTGGTCAAGCTGCTCAATTAGGTGTTTCTACGTCAGAACTAGCTGGGCAATTAGGATTGCAGGGTTCACAACAAGGTATAGCGGCACAAGAACTTGCTGGTCAGTTAGGATTGCAAGGCACGCAACAAGCCTCAGCAAATCAACAAGCGGCGGCAGCTATAGATCAACAAGCGGCACAGTTAGGCATCAATGCAGAACAACTCGCAGCGCAGTATGGAATGTCTGCCGAACAATTAGCTGGTCAACTTGCAACTCAGCAAGGCCAACAAGGTTTAGCAGCAGGACAACTCACAGCAGATACCGCTGCTCAATTAGGTCAATTAGGGCAACAGTTCGGACAAATGGGTATAGCTGGCGAAGAAGCCGCCGCCCGATTAGGTTTAGCTGGCGCAGATCAAACTGGACAAATGGCTCAAGCAGCAGGACAACTTGGCGTAGCAGGTGGTCAGCTCGGTATGCAAGGCGCTGGGGCTTTACAAGCGGCTGGTCAAGGTTTAGGCGCACTTGGTTCTGCTTACGGTCAGCTTGGGCAGACCACGGCTGGTCTTGGGGAGCTTGGGCAGACGATGCAACTACGTGATATAGATGCAACTACACAACTTGGCGCACAACAACAGGCACAAGAACAAGCTGTACTTGATGCTCAACGCCAAACAAACTTGATGCAAACATATGAACCATATCAACGAGCGGCTTTTTATGGTGATATTTTAGCTGGCGCACCGAGTTCACAAATGACGTTAGCTCAAACAACTACCCCTAATCCAAGTGTATTAAATCAAGCAGTAGGAGCGGCTGCGGCTGGCATTGGCACAGCTGGAGCCTTAGGAAGTGCAGGAATAATCTAATGCAAGATATATATAATAGAGCTCTTTTTGCTGGTAACCCAACAACAATGCCACAAGCGCCAAGTATGATGCCACAAGCCGCAGATAAACAAAAAGGTGCCGAGAATATGGCAGCGATGGCAGGTTTACAGGGTATAGCTACCCAGATGCAAGATATGTATAATGAAATTGATGAAGCCGAAAATATAGAAGATGTTATAAATACGGTACGCGGTGATAAAAAACCTATATCTGCGCGGCGTGATGAGTTAGCTAACTTAGTAGGTGAGGCTGATGCAAAGAAAACACCAGAATCTGTACTTGCTGTTATGCAACCTTTATTTACAATAATGGAGGTTATGCAGCAGCAAGCTCCCGAAGGCGGTATTAAAAATGCTCCTATGAATTTAATGCAAGGTGATATGTAAGTATGGTAGAAAACACAGGCATACAAACGTTAACGACACCGTTTAAAAGTCAGCCCATGTATGGACCAGCTTCAACTAGCAATTTGTTTAAATTCGGTGCTCAACGTAATCCAATGGCTAGTATGCCATATAATATTTCTCAAATAGACCCGAAAGTCATGGGTAGTTTTATGACAGATTATATGTCGTTAATGAAGCCATACATGGGTAGTGGCGGCGAAACTGATCCACAAAAGCTAGCTGCACAACGCATGGCTATGCTTGACCCATACCTTACCAAACCGCGTAGTAAAGAAGCGATTCTAGCAGAACAAGAAGCGTTTTTTGGTGATGATGTCGCACAAGATGCTAAAACACAGGCGTTTCTTTCGCTTGCAAAATATGGTAGTCAAGTAGCGCAGACTCCAGGAAGTTTGTTACAGGCTTTAGTTACTCCCGCAGGTGATTTAGCAACAGATTTAAGTAAAGTAGCAGGAGCTAAATCAGCGGCTGAACGTCAAGCTAAGGAATTTGCCTATAGCACCGCTGCCGCAGAAAAAGAAACATTACGACAACAACAACTCAGTGTGTTTTCTGATGCAATTAATTCAGCGGCTGCTAATTCAACGTCAGCTGCTTCTGCTAAACAAGCTCTTGCTCAAGCTGCAATTAACCAAGGTTTAACATTAGCTAAAGAAGAACGAAACATCCTTAATGATGCTATTAATGCGCAGTTTAACGCAAATACTCAGTTTGCTACGACAACTTCTGAAGTGTATGGTAAGCTGGATGAAGCAACTGGCACATATGATGTAATTACTGTACGGCGCACTAGTAAAGGGCCGCAAAAATATGATAATGGTGAATTTTCTGCTATACCAAAAGGATATGTGCCATTAGATGCAACTTCAATAAAAGCGTTAGCTGCATCAAATAAAATTGATTTTTCTTCAGCTAAACCACAAAATTTATTAATTCCTGATGCTGCTTCTCCTACTGGATTTAAACAAGTAGCGGGATTTGAAAACAACGGTTCTTATTATGTTTCAGCAACTGGCAATGTAGCAGATGCAAAATTAGCCCCATCAGGATTTATTAGAGGCGAAGAAGCTGATGTGTTACAAGTTTCTCCACCTGATAGAGTTGGTCGTGTTTATGCAACTATCAAAGCTGGCCCAAATGCTGGAACAACGTTCCTTGCTTCTATGGCTGGTAAAAACACAGGCGGTGCATATCTTGTAAAAGAACCTGAATATGAAAATGGCATTTTAGTCAGTGGTAACCCCTTAGCAAGAAATATCGGCGGCACAGGTGTTCCTTTTGCTAATCTTTCAGTTTCTGATATTGATCAACGACAGAAAAAAGTAACTAATTTGGTTTCTGCTTACGCGGCTGGTGAAGACGTATTACGTGACCTTGGTGAAGCAGTCGGCCCATTAGCAAGCGTTAAATCTTTTACAAGCAACAACATTGCAATGTTTTTACCTGATAGTTGGTCTAATGTAACAGAATATGCTGGAACAGAAGCAGGTAGACGAAAAATGCAACTATTTGCTCGTGAACTTGCTAGAGGTTTAGCGTTGAGTGATAGATATGCTGTTGCTGAACAAAATTTAATTACTCAGTTATCTGAAGATCCAGCAGGGTTCTTTAAAAACCCAAATATGGCAGCAGTCAGATTTCAAGAACTTATGCGCGTATTACAAAATGAACTTTCTTTTAATCGTGCCGTGTTGGGGGAATCTGATTTTATTCGTGTTGAGCGTGTTCCAACTGGCACTGATAATGATCCATTTATTTATAATGCGTATGGGCATTATGACTATTTGAGTGAAGCTGCAAGAAAAGGTGCAAAATTAGGCGGTACAAAATTACAAATTACACGCGAGCAACTAAAACGCTCAGGTATGCCTGAAGATAGTATAAATAGTTTATTGCCACAAGGCATAGATGTCGGCATACTTACCCTTACTGATGATTTTAGTTTAAGAAGGTAAGATATGGCAGATTTTAAATTAAAACCCCCAACACAACAAGATATGCAAGAGCGTCAGTTAGATGATGAATTTGGGGGAATTACCAAGCCATTTACTTTAGAGGTTGATCCTGAAGACCAAACACCTCCTGTTCCGATTACCGCTACTGCAGAAAAATTGCCTACTCGGTTAAAGGAGAAACCTGAAACTTCAGTAGAAAAAATTGGCTCTGCTATGGAAAATAGTGCCTTATTTGGTATTGTAGAGGGTTTCAATAATTTAATTTTAGCTTTACCAGATACTGCAATCAATGCTGTAGCAAGTGGTTTGGAATCCGCAGGACTTGTAGAAGAAGGCACAGTAGATCGTGATGTATTACTCAGAACTTTTAACAGTGGTAGTTTTGAACAGCGTAAAACATTAATCCCATACCTTTTAAGTTATGGCGTTGGAGAACGCATAGGTTCACCTGAGGGTGATACTTTGCGTCAATTAGCTGAAGGTGGGGGAGAAGGACTAGCCGCAGCAGTCCCTTTTATCGGTCTTACAGGTAAGGCCGCACAAGGTTCAGCGGCGGCTGGAAATGTTGTAGGGCAATTAAGTAAGAAAAAAGCAGATGATATTTTAGCGGCTGGGGGTACATTAAAAGATAAAATTGGTGCTGTTGGAACTACTGTAAAAGAAAGTTTATTAGCTCCTTTTGTTGCCGCTCCTGGAGCAACGGTTGCAACAGAGGCTGCATTAGGTGGACTTTCGGGCGTAGGTATTGAAGCTGAAAAACAGGCGTTTGGCACAGAAACAGGTCTTGGAGGATTAGTTTTACCTCTATCTGGTCCTGTTCTTTACTATGCTGGTAAAGGTGCGCTTACCAAAGGCCCAATCGGATTTGTTCTGCGTAAAGGTAAGCAGTTTACTACTGATCGTTTAGATGATGCGGCGGTTTTATCTGGCCGAACAGATCCTAGTCAGGGCAAAAGGGGTGAAGTAGCACAAGGGCAAATAAGTGACGAACTACAAGCAGGAATATTAGCTAATCGAGATAAAATAAATGCGGCATCAGAAATTGAAAACCGTATAGGTGTATATGGTCCAATACAACTTTCTCCAGCAGAACAAACCATGGATGCTCCTTTACTTGCAACACAAGCTAGATCTGAACGTACTGGAGATGCTGGCTTTACACGACAAAATTTAGATAGAAAAACAACAGCGTTACAATCAATAGAACGTTTTAAAAACGCAGAACTTACGGGTAATGCAATAGAAGATGCACCTCTTTTTGTTTTCAATCGTGCTACTGGTAAATATGAAGGCATGATTGCCCCAATAGATGATGCAGCCGATGATGTAACTTTTCAGCTTAATCTTCTAGCAAATGCGGATACTGGAGCTTACCCAAAACTTACCGATAAAGGTGCAATAGGCGCTTCTATAAGAGAAACAATTCTTAATGCACAAACAAAAGCTAAAGAAGCAGCAGAAAAATTAGCTAAACGCTTAAATATAAATAATGCTGATCAATTAGCAAGTAGAGATGCAACAGCCGCCGCTAAAGAAGCAGTGCGTAGTTCACTTGTTACACGACAAGGAGAACAAGCTCTAAGTTATGAAGGGCTTCCTAAACAAGTAAAAAGTTTTATTGAATCACCTTTAGACCGTATTAGTTTTCAAGATTGGAAAAATTTTCGTGATCAAGTAGGGGCAGCAATCGGTGCGGCCTCAGCAAAAGGTAATAAAGCTGATGTCCGTGCTCTTGCAATATTAAGTAATCAATTAGATGATTTAGGTGCCGCATATGGTAGAACAAATGCAAAATTTGAAGAGTTTCGCACTTGGTATGACACTAACGTAATTACACCTTTTGAACGTAGTGGCGTAATACAAATAACTTCACGAGGTCCAGGAACTACAAAAACTAAACCTGTTTATTATATTGCAGATGAAAATGTAGCTAGTTCATTTTTACAGGATACTAACACCGCATCACAATTTATGCGTTTATTTGGTGATGACCCACAACAACTTAGAAATATAAAATCTGTTGTTATGGATGATATCCGCGCAAAAGCCTATGATGAAAGTAAAGGTACATTTAGAGTAGAAAGTATTAATAAATATCTTAATAATAATCGTGAAACTTTAGAGGTTTTAGGATTAGCTGATGATTTAGCTGATAGTCAGCAATTAATAAATTCTCAATTACAACGTCAAGCAGAACTAGCTGCTCGGCGTAAAGCTATTACACAAAACAAAGTGTTCCAAGCTATAGCGCGTTCACAGCAAAGGAATGATCCAGAAAAACTAATTGACGAAGCATTAGGTAACCCAACTTTGATGAGGGAATTACGTACTCTCACAAATGCAGGACTAGAGGGTATAGAAGCTGAAGAAGCAGCTAATGCCTTTAGGTCTGCTGTGATGCAAAGATTACTCAAACGCGCACCTGATGCTATAGAGCGACCTGCTGCATTTAAACAGTTTTTAGTAGATAATGAACGTATACTTGATGCTGGTTTTGATAAAAGCCACATCGATAATATGTATTTGATAGGTGACGCTTATGAACGTGTGATGGCAACTGGCTTACCGATGGGTCCTGGTGTTACCCCAGAAGATATTGTTAGTCGGCTTACTGGCAAACTCGGAACAACTCCAGCTGGAATATCAAATCGTTTTATTGCAGTACAAGAAAGTCGTTTAGGTGCTAGACAAGCAGTTGGTTACGTTCTTAGTAGAGCAGTAAGCCAACAAAGTAATATAAGAGCAGATGCCTTATTTAGACAAATGATGTTTGATCCTACTATTGCTAAAATAATGACAGCAAAAGTGCCAGAAGGTGCCGTTGATTTAAGTATATCAGCACCCGTGGGTAGAAGATTAAATATTTTTATGTTTACGAATGGATTAGGTTATAATGACTATGTTCCAGGATCAACAACTGACGAGCCTTTAATAAAATTTGAACTCGAACCTAGCGTGGGGCCGCGCCAAGGCGAAGAACCTGAAGAAAATAATTCACCTAATCTTGATTTCAAATTGTTTAAAGAAGAAATGCCTGTACCCCCATTTAATGAAAATCAGCCAAAATTGCAGCCAGTCGATAATTCGACATCAATAATAGAAAAAATCAGCGCACCCCCAATGCCAAAAAATACGCAACCTCAAATCGATGCAAGGACATTATTTCCAAATGACCCCCTCGCTGGTGCAATACAACAGGCTCAAGCAAATACAGGAATCATGAGTTTACCACGTAGGGCGTGACAAATGATAGATCCGGTAACTGCAATAGCTGCCGCATCGGCAGCTTTTAACACTATTAAAAAAGGTGTTCAAGTTGGACGAGATTTAGAATCTATGGGTAAAGATTTATCTCGTTGGGGTAAAGCATGTGCTGATTTTGATTTTGCAAAAAGACAGATAGAAAAACCACCGTGGTATAAAACACTCGGTGGTGGTGTTGAAGCGCAAGCCATGGAAATCTTTGTTCAGAAAAAACAGCTAGAAAAACAAAGACAAGAATTAAAAGAATATATTTCTGCTTTTTTGGGGCCATCTCAATGGGATGAACTTCTTAGAATAGAAGCAGATATCCGTAAACAACAAAGAGAACATGAGTATAAACGTATAGAGATGTGGCAAACAATTACAGAGTGGACATTAGGTGTTTTCTTATTTATATTCTGTGTAAGTGGGTTGTTTGTGTTTGTTTGGTTGATGACAAATGCAAGTGATTAATCGTGATACATCTGTTTGTTTTAATCGTTATTTTAAATAACGAAACAATTAGCGACGATATGTACTTTTACGATATTAATCGCTGCAATTACTTTGCTTCAGAAGTTGTAAAAAGATATGGGAATTACAAATACTATAAATCAGTACCCCTTGAACATCGTGCTACAGCATATTGTATACCAAAATTAGTTGATAAAAAAACAGTGCATGTCTACCGTTAAATAATCCATTCTTTATAGCCTTCTGCCATTACACGACTGCTAATATCTATTTTATCACGCAAAGCGCGAAGCACACGCTCGTCTACAGTCCCTTCAGCTACAATATCTATGTAGGTTACCTTATTTGCTTGACCGATCCTGTGGGCGCGATCCTCGGACTGTAAACGGACTTCTAAATCGTATCCGTTACTGTAGTATATAACAGTGTGCGCTTCTGTCAATGTAAGACCGTAACCGCCTGTGCGTGGCTGTCCTACAAAAAACCGTAGTGGGTTATCTGGGTCTTGAAAACGTTCTACAATTAATTGGCGTTCTTCTCCTGCGGTGGCACCATAAAACAGTTCAATACTTTCTTCGCCATATTCTTTAACGATTGCATCACGTATAAGGTGTAAATCGTGCGTAAAATTACCCCATATAATAACTTTTCCATCTATTTCTTCCAATGCTGCCATAAGTTCATTGAGTTTATTACTTGGCACTGTAATTATTCGTTCATCTTCTAATTTAGCAAAACCAGAACAGACTTGTTGCAGACGTAATATTTGGGTTAATATTGTTGGTGCAGATACAAACCCCTCACCATCTATAATAGCGAGTGCATTATGTTTCATTTGTTCATATAGCTGACGCTGTTCTTTTGTTAGTTCTACTGTGCGGCGAGTATATACCTTATCGGGTAAGTCTAAACATTCTTCTTTGCGAACACGAAAACTAAAAGGTTCTATCATACCGTTTAACTCTTCTAAGTTTTGGTATCCTACTATCTGGTTAAAGCTATGCGCCCCCATCGTACGACGAACCATTTTAGCATATCTGTTTTGGAATGTCCAAAAACTTGGCTGGCGTAATATTTGATGTTCTAAAAACTCACACTGAGTAAATAAATCTAATGGTGATTTAGTAACTGGTGAACCTGTTAGTATCCTACGATAAGGTGCTTGATCACCTAATTTAATGAGGTTTTTAGTGCGCTGCGCGGTGCGAGACTTAATTGTTGTGCTTTCATCTACTGCAAGCAAAGTACGGTGGCTGAATAAAAATTTATCAGCAACTTCTTTACCACGTTTTGTACTGAGTGCTTCTACATTCATAAGGAATATTTGTAAGTCATCAGTTACTTGATGCAGGGTTTGCAGTTCTTGTTTTTTCTTTTGAGTTTGTGCAGGAGACCATGTAACAATGTTTGCTTTTATGTGATCAGGTAAATGAGTTGGTAATTCTTTACGTTCCCAGTTTCGGTATACACCTTTTGGTGCAATAATTAAGGCGCTGTCTATTTCGCCTTTATCGTACAACATAGATATATTGTCGATTAACACTTTAGATTTACCTGTACCCATATCCATAAAAAAGGCAAAGTATGGTTTATCCCATGCTTTTTCTAATGCCAATAATTGATGTTCGTACGGTTTAAGTTTAAATTTGTATCGCATTACAGCCTCTTTCTACTGGCATTTACATTCTATAATAGTGTTAAAAACACGACAAGCGGCATTTTATCAGTTCTACTTTGCTATATAGGGGTGAAAAGAGTAAAACTGAAAATTTAAATTTTAACTTTATCCGATATACAATATACAATATCTTCAACTTTTTGGGGCGCGCGAATCATTTTGCTAAACTTTTCAAGGGGTTAAAATCCGTTTTGTGGTCCTATATAGCAAAGTAGGTGCTACAAATATATCGGATTACAAAATGCGACAATATAAGACTACTCAAAAAAGCTATATGTGGTAGGGTAGTTTACACTAAAACATGTGGAGAAAGACATGACCGTTTTTATAACCCAAGAACTACGCGGTCGCGATATTACCGATGCTACCGCGTTTGGCGAACTTGAAATACTTTTACCTGCTGGGGAACAGGCAAGTTATTCAACACAGCCAACAATACGGCGTATGATACGCAAATTGAGTAAGTTTTCAGATGATGATTACTTGTTATTAGCAGGAGACCCAGCGGCAATAGCTTTAGCAGCTTCGATAGCAGCTCGTTTTAATGCTGGTAGGTACAAGATGTTAAAGTGGGATCGCCAAGAGGAAAAGTATTTTCCATTGGAAGCCGACCTTAATTATAAAGCAGGAGCAAATAATGAGTGACTTTGAATCTATCGCTGCAGAGTTATCCTCTGTAGATGAAACAGGCTTGTCCAGCGTGAGTAAACTGGCGCAAGCACAATTAAATCTTGAACACCGCGTAAGAGATTTAGAAGAAGAACTTAAACAAACCAAGCGTAGCCTAAAAGAGATAGCTGAAGATCAACTTCCAGCGGCTATGGCAGAACACAATATAACAGAGCTTACTTTAGAAGATGGTTCAAGTATTGCTGTTAGTAAGTTTTACAGTGCATCAATACCTAAAGATCGCGCTGGTGAGGCTTTTACTTGGTTAGTTGAGAACGGCTTTGGCGATTTGATTAAAAACCAAGTAGCAACAAATTTTGTACGAGGCCAAGAGGCAGAAGCTGAAGCATTTGCCAGTGAGTTAGCCGAAAAAGGTATGCCAGTCAATACACGTAAGTGGGTTGAACCAATGACCTTAAAGGCTTTTGTTAAAGATCAAACAGAAAAGGGGTCTGGCATTCCTGCTGATCTGTTTGGTATTTTTATTGGTGAAAAAGCCAAGATTTCAAGGAGGTGAACATGGCACAAAAGAAAGCAGTCGCAGTAAAAGAAACTACAGAAGTAACCGCATACGAAGGTTTTGAAGAGTTCGCACATCACGGGTTTGAAGAAACTACTAGCGAAGACCTCGCTATCCCTTTTTTACGTGTATTAGCGCAACTTAGTCCACAAGTTAATAAACGTGATGCTGCATATGTAAAAGGCGCAGATGCAGGGATGTTTTTTAATACTGTATTAAATGAAGTATACGATGGAGAAGAAGGCATTGGTGTAATACCGTGTCATTACAATCGTCGTTTTGTAGAATGGCAACCACGTGATCAAGGTGGTGGCTATGTAGACAGTTACTTACCCACCGATGATATAGTAAAATCTACTACACGTAATGACTCTGGACAAGATATGTTGCCAAATGGTAATTATCTCAGTAATACAGCGCAGTTTTTTGTGCTGATGTTACACCCCGAGTTAGGGCCACAACGTGCGCTAATTACCATGAGCTCTACACAACTTAAAAAGGCACGTAAATGGTTGACACAAGCACAATCCCTTACAGCTAAAGGAGCTAATGGTACTTATACTTTACCTCTAATGTCACAAGTATATAAACTTACTACTGTTCCTGAACAAAATGATAAAGGCAACTGGTATGGTTGGGAAGTTACTCGCATCCGTGGTTTAGATTTATCTGCTGAAGAAGATCAAGACTTATTTAAGTTAGCTGTAGACTTTGGTAAATCAGTAAAAGCTGGTGAAGTTAAAGTAAAAGAAACCCCAATAAACCCAGAAACAGGGGAAGATTTACCTCCGTTAGATACAAAAGAAGACGTTATGTAGCGAACAGAAACAGGGGTTGATCGCCCTGTGACTGCGGTCCTCTGCGTATTTTTGCATGTGCGCAGAGGGCCATTTATTGGAGGTAATTAATGTCACTTGCACAAGAATTTTTCGATTTATTTACAGGTAGCGACATAGCGCATGGCACATTTGTCGTTAAAAACAGTAGATCGAGTGATGGGAAAAAACAGGGTACAGCAAAAATTTTACGTGAACCACCGACAGTAAAAATGTGGGAGGAACATTTAAAAGGCGGCACAGGGTTAGGTATTATTCCTATTCGAAGCGATAATCTGTGTCGGTGGGGTGCTATCGATATAGATAATTATAATGTTGAACATAAAAAGTTAGTTCAAGTTTTACGGAAAAATAAAATCCCTGCTATTGTGGGGCGCACTAAATCAGGTGGGGCGCATATATGGATGTTTACAACTGAGCATATCGAAGCGGAAGATATGCAGCGTAAGATGACAGAGTTAAGCGCAGCACTTGGTCATTCTGGTAGTGAAATATTTCCTAAACAAAGAAAAGTTTTACTAGATCGTGGAGATACGGGAAACTTTTTAAACATGCCTTATCACAGTGGAGATAAATCTACTAGATATGCGTATGACGATAATGGTGAAGGATTAGATCCAAAAGAATTTATAGAGTATGCAAATAAGTATGTGATTACACCAGCTAAATTCCGTAAATTGAATATGTCTTTTGGAACTAAGCAAGGTGTATTAGAAGAAGGACCACCTTGCTTACAACATCTATGTAGTAAAGGGTTTGGCGAAGGCTCACGCAATAATGCGTTATTCAACCTTGGTGTTTATGCCCGAATGTTTGATGATGAAAACTGGGAAACGCTCATCCAACGCTACAATATGGATTATTTACACCCACCATTAAGTCATAATGAAGTTGGAACAGTAATACGACAACTTAAGAAAAAAGAATATTTTTATAAATGTGAAGACCAACCAATAAAACCATTTTGTGATAAAGAGGTTTGTAAATTACGCAAGTACGGAGTTGGACCTACAGGTGTGGGCAATGATATGTCTAGCCTAACTAAAATAGATGGCGACCCACCTATATGGATATTAAATGTAGATGGTGAAAGAGTAGAACTTTCTACAAATGGTTTAACAGCACAATCACAATTTCAAAAAGAATGTGTATCGCAAATAAATAAATTCCCAATCACAGTAAATTCTCGTACATGGCAGACAAGAATACAACTTTTGTTAGATAATTTAACAATCGTAGAAGTGCCTCCTGATGCTACAATTAAAGGTGAGTTTGAAGATTTACTCCATGCGTTTTGTTGTGAACGTGCAAAGGGTGAAGAGCGCGAAGATATATTACAAGGTGTTGCCGTTTGGTCAGAGGATAGAGTGTTTTTCCAAGTAAAAGACCTTAAAAAACATTTGTCGGTGAATGAATTTAACCACTATACTTCTAATAAAATAACTCTCCGCTTACAAGATATTAAAGCAGAAAAAATGTTTTGGAGAGTACGCGGGAAGGGTGTTCATGTTTGGTCATTGCCACAAGAGTTTTTTCAAACACTTGATTCACCTATACCGTTACCTAATCTTCCTGCTAGTGGTGAAGTAATATAATGGAAATTGTATTAGGACCTCCCGGAACAGGTAAGACTACTAAACTTTTAGCTTTGGTAGAAGAGTATTTATCGTCTGGAGTACCACCAGATAAAATAGGTTATTTTGCATTTACTAGACGTGCAGCGGATGAAGCCATTACGCGAGCAGCAAAAAAGTTTAACCTCAGTAAAAAAGAGCTACCGTACTTTCGTACACTTCATAGTTTAGCATTTATGCAAGCAGGATTACATACCTCACAAATTATGACGCCAGAAAAATATCAAGAAGTAGCTGATTGGTTAAAGATTGGCAAGTTTTATACAGGTTCACCCACAGAACAAGGCCCATATAAAGATTTTGGTTATGGAGATAAGTTTTTAGAACTTATAAATATTTCTCGCATTTTACGACAACCACTTAAACAAACATATAAAGATAGTATCGTACCTTTAAAAACAGATTGGGCGCGTGTTGAGTATGTGGCAAGAGGTATAGAGCATTGGAAAACGAGTTATGGTTTGCAAGATTATGCTGGAATGCTTGAACTGTTTATAGATAGACAGTTAGCACCAAAACTAGAAGTTGTTTTTATAGATGAAGCACAAGATTTATCGCCCATTCAGTGGGAAATGGTGCATTTACTAGAACAATATTGTAAGATTTGTTACATAGCTGGTGATGATGACCAAGCTATTTTTAGATATGCTGGGGCTGATGTAAACTATTTTGTCGGTTTAGAGGGTAATGTTACCCTGTTAGATAAATCTTATCGTATTCCAGGAAGCCACCACGATTTAAGTAAAAAAATTATCAACCGAGTAGTGGGGCGCAGAGAAAAAATATTTGAACCAAGGGAAGATATAGGTGAGATATGTTGGCATCGTCATTCTGAAGAGGTAGATTTGGGTAATGGTGAGTGGCTATTACTAAGTAGGACAACACGTGGAGCGCAGCAAATAGAAGAAGAAGTACGGCGACGTGGGCATTTATATATTTACAATGGCAGTAAAAGCATTGATAGTAAGGTGTTAGAGGCAGTCCGACTCTGGGAGCATCTGCGTGAAGGCAATCGGTTAACTGTTGATCAAGTTAAACTGGTCTACAAACAGATGCTCCTAAACTCCCAAATAACATATGGTTATAAAACAATGCCCGATGGTCAGGAAGGGGTGTTTTATACTTTAGAAGATTTACAGCGCGATCATGGATTATTACATAGCCACCCGTGGGATGTGGGGTTAGGTAAAATAAGTGAGCGTGACCGCACATACATCAAAGCCTGTTTGCGTAAAGGCGAGAGTCTTACTGAAACACCAAGGATTAGGATATCTACTATTCATTCTGCTAAAGGAGCTCAGGCAACGAATGTAATGTTGCTAACTGATACTATGCGTCGACCTTATAGTATGTGGCGTAAACTTGATGGTTATATAGATGATGAAGCCAGAGTGTTTTATGTGGGACTGACACGTGCTACTGAACGGTTGCATTTGATACACCCAATGTTTAGCCAAGGATACTCTATACCTTACTGAACAAAAAAGACTTATCAAGTTAAATGGCTGTGGTATGTTTAGGTGTTACAGGCAAATATAGAAAGGAGTAGCCAGTGCAGATTAAATATTTCGATAAAAGCAGTTTAGTTACAGCTAACAATGAAGCAATACAAGAGGGGCGCAATCGTTCATTAAAAACAAATTTTGTTGCAAACCTCGAAGACGACCTAGTGTTTCCCGTATTTATGGCTATGGATCATAACCAAGTGGAGATGCGTTTGGGCTTAATGGTAGGCCCAGAAACTAAAGTATGGCTCGATGTTTCTTACGAGGGATATGAGTCACTACCAACTATAGATATGCCAACACACTAACCAGAGAAAGGGGTAATCATGGCACATGAAGTTGAAACAATGGCTTACGCAGGAGCCGTACCGTGGCATGGACTTGGTAAACAAGTCGATGATACTATGTCTCCGCAAGAAATGCTACAAGCCGCGCAGATCGATTGGACAGTTTCCAAGCGTCCTGCATTTACCACAGATCGTCCAGATGTGTGGAACTTAAACGACCCAACTAGCGAGGCAAGTTTTTTACGCTGCCCCGATAGTTATTACCTTGTACGTGATTCAGACAACAAGGTGCTTTCGCATTGCGGTGAGGGGTATGTACCTTTCCAAAATGCAGAAGTAATGGACTTCTTTAAAAAGTTTACCGAAGCAGGGAAAATGACTATGGAAACTGCTGGTAGTTTAAAAGAAGGCAAAGATATCTGGGGGCTGGCTAAACTTACAGATAAGTTTTCAATCGCTGGCAAAGATGAAGTAGGTGGTTATTTATTGTTGAACAACAGCCACCAAGTAGGCAAAGCGATGACGGTTATGTTTACGCCAATACGTGTTGTCTGCAACAATACACTCACTATGGCACTGAACATGGAAGGTTCACGCTTCCGTGTATTGCACTTACAAATGTTCGATGAGGAGATCCATAAAGCCGCAGAGGAAGCTTTGGGTATTAGTGGTCACCAAATGCAAAACTTCAAAGAGCAGTCTGAGTTTTTAGCTGGTAAACGCGCTAAAGATTTCGATGTGAGTAACTTTATTGCTGAGCTGCTACAACCCAATCTACTGATTGAGCGAGCTAAAGCACCTAACCCAGATACCTTACCTCCGCTGCACCAAGAATTTTCGCGCACGGCAGAACTTGTGCATGAGGCAGTGGAAACCAGTCCAGGAGCAGATATGGCTTCCGCTCGTGGTACATGGTGGGGCGCACTAAATGGTGTGACTTATGTGGTTGACCACCAGAAAAAATCTATGGCTGAAGGTAATGCTTTGCACTCTGCATGGTTTGGCTCTGGTGCCAATTTAAAACGTAAAGCACTGACTAAAGCTATTCAATACGCAGAAGTAGCTTAGATAAAATAACACTTGTTGCGGCACGGTTCATAACTATAATGAACCGTGCCGTATTTCCGTAGAAAGGGGAAAAAATGTACTACGCGATATGTGAAGGTATACCTACATCTAATGGCCCACCTTGGCGATTCTTTAAGTTTAAAACACTTAAAAGTATGAAGTCCTGTAAAGCTGTTGATGAGTATGCCATTGTATATAACGGTGAAGCGCCTCGCCAGCTTGAAGAGTTTGTAAGCCTACAAGATCTCACTGCAATCTGGTGTTCGTTTGGTTTAGAACCAAAGAAGTTTGCAAGTCATACTCATGCCGCAAACCAAATACATGAGCTGACTCGTAGAAAGGCAGTTTTTTACAACTCTAGTAAGGAAAATCAAATGCCAACAAGTGCAGAAGTCATCACTCTTGATGCCCCCGCCGCAGCGAAAGCTGAGACGCAAACTCGTCCACGTTTTAATAAGGATGCCAAAATCATTTGTATAATGGAGGAACCACCCATTCGGGTTGGTACAAATCGTTACCGCAATATGCAGATTGTAATGTCGTGCGGTACTGTGGGTGAAGCTCTTGAACAGTTGCGTTTACTTGACAAAGCTCCAGGAGGTGGTGTAGATATTAAGATAGCCATTAACGTCGGCGCTATCATGTTACAGGAATAAGCTATGGATACCAAGGCTGTAGAAAGATACTTTGGGTGGATTAACGAACGTCATGCTATTTATCGGCGCAGGGTGGGGGGTAATCCCCCTCCTTGGACTGAAGACCAAATATTGCAGGATTATAAGTTTACCAACCCTTTCCGTGAAAATGACCGTGTAACTATTTGGATGCGCGAATATTTTACTAAACCCAATGATAATCGCCCTTTTGGTGAGATACTATTTAATTGTTGTTTATTTCGTATGATTGGTACGACAGAGTTTGCCGCAGATCATGAGTGGGTATACGATAAATGGGATCCTAAACGTGCTAAAGATTTTATAGAGTTTAGGCTTTCACATAAACTGAGAACATTTACAGGTGCTTACATCATTACTAACCAAGGATTAAAGATGCGTAAGTCAGAGGTTGTGGTTGATCACTTCCTTACACCAATTTGGGAAGTAAAAGATGAGTTAGCAGATATTGCTGTAAGCAGTAAATCATTACGTTTGACACATACCGCTATGCGTAATTATAAAGGATGGGGTGGTGGGGGATTTATGGCTTATGAAGTCGTAACTGATTTAAATTATACACCTGTGTTAAAACACGCAATAGATCGTTACTCATGGGCTAACGCTGGTCCTGGAGCAGTACGTGGTTTGAACCGTATACATGGGCGAGACCTTAAAAAAGGAATGCAGCAAAACCAAGCCAATGAAGAAATGATAGCATTACTAGCCGTTAAAGATGATTATTTAAACGCTGATACTCCTGCAGAACAAGTTGATATGCGATGTATTGAACACAGTTTATGTGAATGGGATAAATATGAACGAGTGCGGTTAGGACAGGGTAGACCGCGCAGTGTTTACGATGCCAACGCGGCACGATGGGATGTGCTTGAAGGGCCAGTTTACTGATAAAATAAACCTAGTCTTTGTTAGGGCTATAGTTGAAACTAATAAAACACTAACCAAAGGAGCGTAGAATGAAGTTCCTGATGACTTTATATCAGATACAAGATTATGGCGGCATAATCAACCATGCAGAACACCTTGCCCGAGGGTTACGAATACTTGGGCATGAAGTTGATTTTTGTATGCTCGTGCCAAAATATAAGATTGGTGCTACACGAGAACCAAAAGATATTGACCAATACCGTAGATATGGTACTGGCTTTCTGTTTCATCAAGCAAAAGGGTGGTACGGTTTACCCCGAGTACCTTATTTAGAAACAGGTGCGCGATGGGCATTTAAAGAGCGTTGTTCTAAATACGACGCAGTATTGTGGCACATCCCTGTACCTACTCTTAATAAGGAAAATAAAGGTATATATGAGTGGACAAAGTTATACGATCATGGTAGTAAAAATATAGCTATTATCCATGATGGCAATTTACCTCAGTTGTACCCACATCTTAACCATGTAGCTGATCACTTTCACGCGGCAGTCTGTGTGCATGAAAGTGCTATGAACAGTGGACAAATGCTGGCTATGCCACGCAAGTTGATATTAAACCCTTTTGATACTAAAACGGCAGATGGTTGGACAGACTTCCATAATAGAAACGGTTTTGCTGCTATTCAAGTTTTTAAAGCGTGGAAACGTGTAGATACATTAATACGTGCAATACCACATATCGGTAAAGTGGGCGTCCAGCCACGCTGGGATATCTTAAATAAAATGATCGTAGGTGGTGCAGGGATAGAATATCGCTACATGACCAGTAAAGATAAATGCAAGCCACAATACTTTAACCCAGAAACAGGCGAGCGTATTTGGGATGAAGCGTTAGCTCGTGGTATGGATTATAAAGGCACGTTACCAAGTGAAGAAGTGTTTAGTCACCTTAAAAAAGTAAGGTTACAAATAGACCCTAGCTTCAGTAAAAAGTACGCAGCGTATGGAGCTCATTTTAACCGCACTACTATAGAGGCAATAATTTGTGGTGCCGTGCCGATGGCAACAGATTGGGGTATGAAAAACAGTAGCATATTCCTTTCACATCATAATTATATACCGATACCTGCAAATTGCGAGCCAAAAGTGTTTGCACAGTTAATTGAAGAGGCACACTACAATAAAGATTGGTGGTTGCAGGTAAAAGAAAACAATCTGCATTTGCTTAAAAAATTTGATATGCGCAACATCGCACAACAATATGTAGATTTAGTAAAGAGCGATGCACCACGTGATTTGGGGCCGACAGGTCACCCAATGCCTATTGATATTGAACGGTGCAATAAAAATCTTGAGTTTTTTGGTTTAGGCCATTCAGACGCCGCTACAGGCGCTCAAACCAATTTGGGGCTGTAATGCCCTATAAAAACAAACAACGCAATCGAGGGGGGCGCATATGCGGTCTATAGTAGCTAGAAACGTAAGCGAGGCATTGTACTTAGCCAAGCAAGCAATTGATATCGAAGGGGTCGAAGTAGATACTCGTAATGGTAAAGCATTAGAGTTTCCTACCCCTGTAATGACAACATACAAAGTAAGTACAGAAAGAGTTCTGTTTTATCCACAACGTGATGCTAATCCGTTTTTCCATTTTATGGAAGGATTATGGATGTTGGCAGGGCGTAATGATGTTGCATGGATTAGCCAGTTTAACGGTCGTATAAATACATACAGCGATGATGGCGAACACTTCCACGGCGCATATGGGTTTAGATGGCGTGAGTGGTTTACTAAAGATCAATTACAAATAGCAATCCACCGTTTACAAACATATGAAAATGATCGCCGCACAGTAATAGGTATGTGGGATCCATGGGAAGACCTTGTGTACACAAATGATGGTAAAGACTACCCTTGCAATACACAGATCTATTTTTGGGTGCGCGATAATAAACTTAATATGACGGTAGCTAATCGCAGTAATGATATGATTTGGGGAGCTTATGGAGCAAATGCCGTGCATATGTCTATGCTGCATGAATATATGGCTGCTATGTTGAATTTTACTCAGTCCACACGAGAGATGAACAAGTTTTATTGTACTGTTGGTACCTATTATCAGTTTTCTAATAACTTACACGCTTATGTAGATGTGTTAAATAAATTAGATGACATGTTACCTAATTATGACCCATACCTTACATTAAACGATGAAGGGTTAAATTACGTCCCACCAAGATTAGTAAACCATGCGTGGTGTTTTGATAAAGAACTACAAGACTGGTTTGTTGATCCAAGCAGTACGTTTTATAATAACTATCTTCATCTTACTGCTACACCGATGCTACGTTCTTGGCAGAAATGGAAAGAAAAAGATATCACCGCAGCGTTTGAAATAGCTGCAACAATTGAAGATCGGGCATGGCGTAAGGCATGTTGTCAATGGTTAGAGAGGAGAATGTAATGCCTTTAAATTTGAGCATACCACCTGTAAAAGAAAAGTATAGCGAAATGATATTACAGGTAAAGAAAGTAGCCTATAAAGATGTTGAAGGTCTGCACACTGCAGAACAAAGTTATGGCGATAGTTGGAAACAACGTGGGGGCGTAGGTGCATTTATGATGTTAGCACGTAAATGGGATAGGTTAGAAGAACAAACCAAAAAATTTAAATGGGATGTATTTCAAGCTGCGCATGAAGATAAACGTGATGAAGGCATTATAGATGATATACGCGACTTACGTCGTTACCTGTTACTTGTTGAAGCTGAAATAACACGGATGAATGAACACATACATGGTACAAACAATGAACCAGACTTATTCGAAGACGAAGCAAACTTCCTCGAATCAAGGGACGAATGGAAAACTAGATGAACCAGTTGTAGCAGTTTGTGAGTGTGGTCATACAAAAGGTATTACTTTTAGAAACCTTAAAAACCGTTGGCCTCATTGTCCTAAATGCAAGCAACCTATGAAAGTTTTACCCAATGCAGCAACTCCCTCTGTTTAAACCACCTACAGAATGGGTGATGCCTGATGGTTATCCTGATCTTAGTTCAGCTAAAGAAGTAGCTATAGATTTAGAAACACGTGACCCAAACCTCACTACACTTGGGTCAGGGTGGCCTCGTAAAGATGGGCATATTATTGGGATAGCTGTAGCTGTAAGCAGTGGTCAATGGTACTTTCCTATACGGCATGAGATTGGTTCTAATTTTGATGTAAAAATGACACTAAAATGGTTGCGAGATGTTGTATCAATTAAACGTGATTATATTTTCCACAATGCTCCTTACGATGTTGGGTGGTTGCTCGCTAACGATGTGCATATCAAAGGTAGAATCATTGACACAATGGTCGCTGCGCCTTTGCTCGACGAAAACAGATTCAGCTACGCCTTAAACGCTCTTGGCAGGGATTATTTACAAGATAGAAAAAGTGAAGGCGAATTACGCGAAGCCGCCGAAGCCTTTGGTGTAAATGCTAAAAGCGAAATGTATAAACTTCCAGCCGCATATGTCGGTAAATACGCAGAACAAGATGCGGCACTCACCTTGAAGTTGTGGCAGCATTTTAAAACATTAATAATTAAAGAAGATATCTCAGACATTTTTAACCTTGAGTTGCGTGTCTTAAATACAATTATACCTATGCGACAACATGGCGTAAGAGTAGATTTGCAAAAAGCAGAACGTATTAAACAAGATTTGCAAATACGAGAAAAACGATTACTTGACAACATCACAAAGCAAACAGGTGTTGCAGTTGAAATATGGGCGGCTGAAAGTGTAGCAAAAGCATTTGACTCTCTTGGCTTAACTTATACCAAAACAGAAAAAACAGGAGCACCATCATTTACAAAAGGGTTTTTAAGTAATCACCCTCATGAAGTACCACAAATGATAGTACAAGCGCGTGAGTACCAAAAAGCACGAAGCACTTTTGTTGATACAATATTAAAACATCAGGTGAATGGGCGTATCCACGCTGAGTTACATCCATTGCGCAGTGATGATGGTGGCACAGTCACTGGTCGGTTTAGCTATAGCAACCCGAACTTGCAGCAGATACCAGCACGGCACGGCGAGATTGGCCCTATGATACGTAGTTTATTTTTACCAGAAGAAGGAGCGTTATGGGGCGCGTTCGATTACTCTAGCCAAGAACCGCGCATAGTTGTTCATTATGCTAAACTCATGGGCTTCAGAGGGGCTTCTGAGTTTGCTGCGCAGTACAATGAAGATGCACGTACCGACTTCCACCAAATGGCTGCAGATATTGTGGGTGTTCCTCGTAAACAAGCTAAAGATATAAATCTCGGGTTGTTTTATGGGATGGGCAGTAAAAAGCTCGCGGCAAGTCTTGGGTTAGAGTTTGAAGATGCACAAGACTTATTTGCTACTTATCACGACAAAGTGCCATTCGTACGCGAGTTAAGTGAGTATGCGGTAAATCGTGCATCTACTAAAGGTGTAATTCGTACCTTGTTAGGACGCCGTTGTAGGTTTGACAAATGGGAACCTAATAAGTATGGTAGTTGGAAACCGATGAATTATAAAGAAGCATTTAGTGAACATGGTCCTGCTATCAAACGTGCGTTTACTTATAAAGCTCTTAATAAATTAATCCAAGGTAGTGCAGCAGATCAAACTAAAGCTGCAATGTGTGCTTTAGCTGAAGAAGGTATTTTACCCATGATACAAGTACACGATGAATTAGATATTTCCGTAGAAAATGAGAAACAGGCCAAACAAATTGCGGAAATAATGGAAACCTGCGTCAAATTAGAAGTACCCTCCGTCGTAGATGCAGAGTTTGGGCCAAATTGGGGGGAGGCAAAACAAACATTTACGGAGAAACCATGGACAAGAGGACTAAAACACCAACACAGCGAGATGCTAACTTAACACTGCATCAAATTTATAAGAAATTTAAAGGCGGTCATGTATTACGATACCATACACGTCCTGAATTAGCCGATGGACAAAACGTAGCAGCCCATTCTTGGCGAGCTATGGTGATTTTACACACACTTTGGCCCGATATTAGTAAAAATGCTCTTTTACATATGATGTACCACGATGTCGCCGAAGGTGAAGTCGGCGATATTCCAGCCACAACTAAGTGGAAGTATACAGAATTTGCACAAATGTTAGAAAGTTTAGAACAAGAATACGAAACAAGTCTTGGTATCGGTAAAAATTGTGTTACGGTAACAGTAGATGAAAAACATCTTTGTAATATGGCTGATAAACTAGAGTTAGTCATGCACTGCTACAGATTGATGCAACGCGGCAACAGTTTAGCTAGAGATGTTTATCAAAAAGGACGTAGGTATCTAATAGAAAATTATCAAGATCATAAAGAATTTATTAAAGTAGAGGAGGTATTAAATGAACTCACACATCCGGAACAACTTGAAACCTCACTCGATCCCATTTTACAAAAACTTCACCAACTGTGATTTTTGTGGTGCATCAACACGCGGCGAAGTATTTTTAAACTCTGATGACCAACCTGAAGGCGGCATCTATTGCGATGCTTGTCATGCTTTATTAGTTGAGGACCATGCAGAATCAATAGAACAAAAAGGAAAAGTCACATATACAGAATGGTAGTATAATATATATGTGACTATTATATTGGAGCGAAGAAAAAAATATGGCAGCGGAAACAAGTAATGTTATCCCCTTTAAACCACGATGTCCCCATTCTACCGAGGAAGACTGGTTAGTTGAAAAGAAAGAAGTTGATGTTCTGCTTTGTTCACTCTGTGGATCTGCATCATTTATGCTCCTTGCAGATCAAACAGGAGGTATAGGATGTAGTGAGTGTGGGTTTTTGATTGGAGCTCACTGGACTCAACAAGAGTTTACCAAATGTACTGATTAAATTTTACAAAAAAAGACTTATCATATTATTAATCTAATTATACCATGTATGTAGCATTTACTCATAGAAAGGAGTTGTTAAATGTTAGAAGAAAAAAATGATATTCAGCTTGCACAAGACCTTGCTGGCAACCTCGCGATGTTCCAAGGCACTGATACTTGGTATCGGCATCCATTATGTCACAACTTTTTGTACACCGATGGTGTAAAGTTTTTTGCCGAGCACATGGGCAACGGAGCATACTGGTTTTTAGATATTATAGCTACTGAGGTAGCAGAGTTACAGGAACAAGAAGAGTTTTTGGCTATTACTCTTAAAGTTAACGAACAAAACAAAGCAGGAAACCAAGCTGTGATAAATGTAACCGATGGTAATAGCGGAGAACTTTATCGCAAAACAATCGATTACACCGATGCGTATGTTGGTGATTGGAAATTTTACCTGACAAACAATGTTTGTCTCTTACCAAGCGAGTATTAATATGACTATAGGTGGTTACAGTATGAAAGATGACGGTGTACATGGTATTACCGTCAAACAACATGAGGCAGGGTGGTCCTTTTACTTACAGGGCGACGATGCCGATACATTCCGTAAAGAGTGGGCATTATGGCAGGAACTCTGCCCTGAAGAACCGTTTGGTCAGTTTTTAAATGACCACGAATATAAACAGTTGTTCCAATGAAACCCGATTGGCAAGATTATACCATTTTCTGCATTACCCTCGTGGGTAGTGCAGTTTTTGTTCTTGGTATTATGTGGGGATGGTGGGGATGACAATTGAATTTTTTACAATACTCATTTTGTCTTACTATGTTCAGGATGAGCATATTCAGACTAAGTTTGTGTTGGAAAGCATGGCTGATTGCGACAAACTTATAAGAGTTGTTGTAGAGCCAACTCGCACAATTTTTCCTGATGCTAACGCTCACTGCATCATTACGGAAGTAATGTCTACCAAAATTATTAAGCCAAAAATTAAACCAGAGGAGAAAAAACTAAATGAATGATGATGACGAATACATACGCAGCGATAATACTATCTTCCACGCTGTTGTATTAGATCTCGGCGCTACATGGGCCAGAGCTACCGAACCTTTTACTGCTATCCGTAATGCAGCAAACAGTCACACCTCACGACTCGGTACAGGATTACCTGTCGCTTGCGCATATGGTGCAGTAGATAATTTATGGACTGATGAGTGGGGCAGTTTCACTTGGAAAAATAATAAAGGATTACAACTCCCTACGCCCATTGGTCTTTACAACGTGACTAGATTACAAATCAAACCCATGCAAAAAGGCACACACAACGACCGTCACTCTAGTTGCATAGAATGGGTTGAAGAATTTATGAGAGATGTAATTTATCACCGCGATAGAGTAAAAAGCGCATGAAGGTCCCTAAACAAGTTTTGATACCCTACACTAAAGGCATGATGAAACCATGCCCCGAATGTCACGGCGAAGGACGCACAGAATACGACTTGCCTCGCCCACAAAGTTTTACACGTGATATCGGTTACATCGATACGATAGAAACTATTTGTGATAGATGTGGTGGGTATTGTGAAGTTGAATTAGATGATGACGATATCCAAGAAGATAAGGAGGGTAATCTTTTTATACTTGATAAAATACCAGTGTAAGCGAACAAAAAAGATTTATCAATGTAAGTATCTGTAAGTATTATATAAATAGGTACGAGGTTGTCTCGTATCGTAACCCAACAGCTCGAGAAAGGAGCCTGTTATGACAGAAAGTGTAACCGATGACCCTGTGGCTAATGATTTTTCTACTGATTTTACTATTGGGCCAGTTCAAGGTCTAACCGAAATCCGGCAGAAACGTGTTGAATCAGCTGGTGCTAATCTTAACTTAGTTTTGTTAGAACAAACCACAATGATGTGCCATTTAATGGATCGTGTTGAGGCACTGGAAAAACGCCTAACTCTACGCAAAGAAGAGCTTAAACCGCACATCCAAACACGTATTGAAGACCTTAGTGCAAAAGCCGATGTTATTACTAAAAAGCTCGATGACTATGGTTCATTAAGTAGCGATGTTGAACGGCTCAATTGTTTTTACGAAAATATGCAAGAATGGAAACACGACAGCCCAGACGATTTTGTGCGCACAGAAAACTTTGACCCTGATAACTACGACTTTGATAATATGGTATTAGACGATGACCTTACTGAAAAAATCGACGAACGTATCCGCGCAATCGTAGAACAGGCTATCAACAATGCCTAATCTAGCAAATATGCGCACTAAAGTAAGTGATTACTTACGCCTATGTGAACAGGAGTTCCGCACCGAGCGGGACTTACTCCAATTACCCGAACAACCATACGGATACGACAGACAATACAGTGCGCTCCATAATGCGCTGTCTGTCGTATTGTTAAAAGAAACAGGTGCTCGGGATATAATAGATAATATGTGTCGCGGTAAAACGCGCGAAATAGCAATGATGGAAAGTAAAAGCAAAAGGAAAAAATAAATTGGGAATATCTGCTGTTTATAACGGAAAAGAACAAGCAGAGTGCATTTGCGACAGTTGTGGGTCGCGCGTCTTATTAAACTGTAGACATGGCACACGGCCCACAAATCCTAGTAAACGTCAAAACTCTGCTATCGCTGGCACGGCAAATGAAATTAAAAATTTAGGTGCTATCACAAAACAATTGACAAAACGTATGTGGAAAGTCAGCAAAAACAATATCTTATGTAATGAATGTGTTTTAAAAACACGGGAGGAAAAAATGGTAAGAGCTAAAGTAGAACCTATCCGCGAACCATCACGCGACCAAAAACGTGAAATAACTCTAATGTTAAATGATGTATACGATATTGAAAAACAATGCTACAAAAAAAGTGAAACTGACGCTAGTGTCGCAGAAGTATTAGGTACTGGCATTTTATGGGGATGGGTCGCCAAAATACGTGAGGATATGTTTGGCCCCGATGGTAATGAAGACGACCAACTCACCGTAGGTGAAGCAAAATTATGGATAGCTCGCGCCGATGAACATATTGCAAAGTTTGAAAAACAAATCAACGCTTTACAAACAACTCTTAACAATATCCAAGCTACACGTAAAGAAGTAGACGGGTTTTTGCAAACACTAGAAAGGATGGCTAAATGACAAAAAAACCAATCATGACAAGATACACCGACGATTTTGTTAAAAAAATCTTGTACGATAAACATTGTGGTATGACTATTCCTACAATTTGTAAAGTTCATAAAATTAGTCGTCCTACAGCTAACTATCTGGTATATACTAGAGGTAAAAACTTTACTCTCGACGACTACTCACCCGACTTCGGCAGCTTTAACAACAAAGACACCAAACAAGCTCCACTCGATCACGTACCCGTTATAAGTTCCGAACCTCCATCAACATTTAAA
>CAACVD010000123.1_pt1 | contig 32409 bp, 41 predicted proteins | sample 2381771 | NCBI WGS metagenome assembly CAACVD01 (sample SAMEA5211965, study PRJEB30684) | marine metagenome | biome: Marine; feature: Epipelagic; material: Water | collected 2015-10-15 | depth 15 m
TAAACTTTATATCAACACCATCTGAACCGATTTGGTTTCTCATTCGGTTATATAGAGTAACTAATTTAGCTCTTTCTTGAGAAGGTACTGCTGCTTTTATATGAGTCGGTGTAGAAGAATTGTAATCTTCTACTAGCCAATCATTGAATAGATTTTCTATCTTTTCATTCATCATTACAGCTATAATAGAATTTTTTAACATTTTTACTATAGTTAATATTTCTTCTCTTTTGAGCTCTTTAGGAAAAAAATCAGTAACTTGATCTAGGTTTCCTGATAGTATTGCTTTACGTAGATTAGTTGCTCTTACTCCTCCCGGTGATGCAATTACTAACCCCTCTACATTGTCTCTATTTTTAAAAGATGTTATACGTCTAAGGTCTACTAAATCTTCTTCTCCTCTAATACCGGTTACTGCGTAAAACTTTTCATTAGGTCTCTTTTTAGCATATGCAGAGGCATTTTGCATAGGATTAGGAACCTCATAGTACAACTCTACATCACCTAAGTACTTCTTATAAATATTCCATATAGCTTTTGAAATCTCAGGTGATATGCCGTTTCTTTCTTTTCCTCCTATAAAAACTACAACTTTGTTTATAGTATCTACTTTATCAGATTCCCCTGCAAGAGAGGCAGAGGCTACTTTATCAACAGTATCTTTATCGTATATTTTTCCACCATGAGATCCGTCGAGTAGTTTCTTAACTACTTCAAAATGTCCTCTATGAGGTGGTTTAAATGCTCCGGGATAAAGTGCTGTGGCCATTAAGATAAGAAGTTTTGAACTTTTTGATCAATTTCCGGTGCGGTAGAATGTTTTAGCTTTTCTTGGAATACAGGATTAAATAACATATCAGCAATATTATCTAGAACATTTTTTGCATCTTCTGCTCTCTTTTCAGATGATCTTCTGTAAGTGTCTAATTTCTTTTTCATCTTATCGTCACCGGGACCGGTACCGTTTTTTCTATACCAATCTACAAAGTACTTCTTGAGTGTACGTTCTTCACCGTAGCTAGAAGTATCGTAATCTACATTTTTAACCGCCGTATAGAATTCATCTTCTTCTTGTTTAGACATCTCAACAGGAGTTCTAAATGATGATGCTCCTACACCTGCTTTTTGGTTATACTTTTCTAAATAATCAGATATGCCAGCTGCACCGTTTTTAGCTGCAGTATTAAATTCTTCTATTTCTTTATCAAATTTACCTCCCCTGGTATTTACAAAGATTGATAAATTACCTTTTAACATACGGTTGTAATCTGCTATAAGCTGGTAGACATTTCTCCAGGTTGAAAAAACAGCCGACCTTGGAACGTTTCTTTTTCTACTAAAATTAGAGATATAAGCAATCATAGGGTGGGTATATACCATAACCATATGAACGTCATACCCTTTGTTTAGTAAGTCTTTTACTTTTTTAGGGTTAGAGGCTGTAGTATCCCAAACAAAGCTTTCTTTATTGTTTGATATTTCCTGAGCTTCTGCGTCCACCATTGATGTTCCTACCGACAGCTTGTTGTATGCTTTGCTGTCTGGATTCTCTACGTATTTGTCTGGGTTGATTAGGTGTAGAGATCCTAGGTCTAGTTGATTGAGAAGGTACGACTTCCCTGATCCCGCTCCTCCTGCCATTATAACGACTTTCGGTCTGTTGCGTGCTTCTAGGATTAGTTGTATTAGTTTCATTTCTTCTTCCTTGATTTACTCTTATTCTTTCTCTAACTGATTGTCGAGGTCTAGGGTTAACTTTCGGTCTAACAGGTGTGCTCCTAGGAACAACATAAGTATTAATCCTCCAATTATTATTCCAGTACCACCATTGGTTGTATCCCCAACGATCGTACATCCAGTTGTTCCAGTACCAGCTATTATTCCATTGGTATCTTGGATAGAAGTCATAACGCTCTCGAACGAAGTCTTTGTAGGGTACACTAACGGTATCTCCTGCTTCTGTAATAGCGAGAATACTTTTAAATTGTCTTCCATTACTACTGTATTGATATGTTCCACAACTTACTAAAGATACGAATAAAATACCAATTAAACAAATATTTCTCATAGTTTTAAAACAGTTGGGTAACTATTATAAATAGGTTCTGTTGTCGGGTTCTCTAAAGCATATAATTTATAGATGAGTTTAAATAACTCAAAGTTCTCTTCTATTTCATCTACAACTTTTATTTTCCAACCTTTTCCTTGAATTACTCCTTTTTGTTTTGATGGACCTCTAGACTGTGCTTTTAACCAGATAATACCTGTACGGTCAATCTTAATTCCTTTTGCTTCTTCTAGAGCTTTTGCATAAGATGCTAATTGCAGGTCATAAGACTTATGTAGAGAGTTAGATGTTTTAATATCAAGTAGCCAAGTCTCACCATTCATCTTTACCACTAAGTCAGCCGTTCCAGCATACTTATGTTCATCAGACCAAACAAAATCTTCAGCAGAAATTAACTCAGGTTTATGAGTAGACCAGAAATCATGAAACTTTAAAATCATCTCCCATACTATCTGAGAGTATTTTGCTCTTCCGAAGTCATCCATCCAGGATACCTCTTCTCCGAGTACTAATTGCTCGCATGCTTCATGTACTTGAGTTCCTTCTTTACCTGCTTTACGCATAATAAGATCGGCGTTATGCCCAACGTCCTTCATCCATGTCTCGAAGAACTTATTTTTGGGCATATATTGGAGTATGGTGGTTACGGACGGATAGTATACTCCTTCGCCTCTCTTATAGACTCTGCGGTCTAAAAAATTAATTTGTTTTAATTCAGGATTAAAATCAAGTCTTTTCTTCTCGTTTTGTTCGAGAATATTCATTCCTTGTTTGATCATAGATCTAATTTATGCAGCATGATACCGGAAAGGTCTAGTTCTTCTGCAGTTTGTATTAATTCGGTAAAAGCTTTGAAGCCCATTTCTGATGGGTCTTTATCGGGTAAATTTATTAAGAATACTCTTTTGCCTTGGTTTAAAAATTTCTCTGCTATCTCATATGCTTTATCCCTAGCATCGTTATCTAGAGCTACATATATATCTTGAAGCTTGCTTGTTATGATTTTTTTATAGAGTGAAGTCGAAATACTTTTTCCTAAAATGGGTATAGCGTTTCTACGTATAGCCATAGCATCAAATACTCCTTCACATAGTATGATTGGCTGGTCCCAGTTGATTAAATTTTCAAAGAAAATTATGTCTTTGGAAGCTTCGGGGTTTTTGTATTTAAAATAGTTCCCGTCATAAGTTCGTGCAATAAAAAAGTTGAGTTGACCGGATTGAGAATAACTTGGTATAATAATTCTTCCTCCATAGTCTCCACTTGTTGTATATCCAATACCGTATTTAATAAAATCATTTGAACTAAGTCCTCTCTCATATAGATACTTTCTGACTTTGTTAGCTATTACTGATGTTTGTGAAGCTGAGTAAAGAGGTTGATACTCTTTGGGCAGTTCTACTATAGATAGCTGTTTATACTCTATATAGCTACCTTTAGGTAGGTATTTTAATATGTCAGCTGCTTGCTCTCTAGGGGTTTTAAGTTGACGGAGTAAAGATCTAATAGATTGACCTCTAGTTTGGCAGACCCAACATTCCCAGAAGTTCTTTCCTTCTTCGTTGGTTGCCATATTGATCTCTAACTTAGGTTTGCGATGATTGCAAAAAGGACAATTAAAAGCATAGTTATCTCTAGCTCTCTTATGACTTTTACCTAATATATTTTCTATGCTTCCTAAAAGGAATGTATAATCCATAACCGTCCGTATCTAATTAATGTACGAACTTATCCTTTAATATCAAACTCGAACTTTACAGTAGGGTAAGTAATGCGATCATCTTCTCTTTCTCCAAAGTTCATACCACCTGTAATTTCATATCCTTTAGCCGATAAAGTATTTTTAATGTTCTTGTATTCTGCTGCGGGTACTTCTTCTTCTGTTCTAATAGTTACCTTTCCAAAGCCTCTGTCTCTTTCATGATACTGTCCGATAGTAACAAAGATATCTTCTCTATTGTAAGTATCTCTAAGTTCGGCTTCTAACTTTTCAGATTCAGGTTTAAATTTAGTATATCCTCCGAAATCACTTTCTTTAAGTCTATATTTAGGAACTTCAAGATCTAAATGATTTGCCATATAAATTACAAAATCATCCATATCGTCGTCACTTAGTCCTTTGTATACTTTTAATCTTAGGTGATCTACTAGTTTTCTAGCTTCTTTTTCTCCTTTGCTGATCTTGATGTCAGAAAAGCTGTTTTCTGATAAAAGTGCTTTGGTTAATTTCATTTTCCTTGCCCTACGTATCTTTTTTTATAGTTTTTAGAACCTTTATTATTTGAAGTTTTACTCTTAGCGTGAACTCCAGGACGCTTTTTTTTAGATGTTTCTAAGTAGTTACCTAACGTTAATCCTTTTCTTGCCATATCTTTAAAACTAAATCATCAGTTCCTTTTATTAATCGATGATAAGTCTCCTTTGGTATAAATATACGATTTATTCCTTGAGGTAGCGAATTATCTAATTGAAATTTCCAATCAGTTTTTCCTATCACTTCTATTATACGATCTTCTTTATCTCTATGCCATACTAATTCATATGAAGGAGTGTCTTGAGAGAACTCTCTTATAATATAACCGTCTTCTTTTATTTCAGAATAAGGTCTACCAGTAACCTGAGAAGTTTGATCCACCGCCTAATGATTTCCAATAACGGCCAATATTGCATGACCAATAACCTGCTTTTGTTTTATCTTTCTTTTGAGCACATTTATGTCTAGCAGCAAAGGATGCTCTAGCTCCTCTTTGTTTAAGTTTAACTGATAATCCAGTATCGCCAAATGATACTTTCTTAACGTTACCTTTTTTGGACTTAACATAAACATAGAACTTTTTAGATCCTCCACGTTTAGGTTTGTTAAGCTGTACTTTTTTACCTCTGTATTCAGCTTCAGGAATATAATCAACTGATGCTTTTAACATATCAAAACCGCTGTAGTCAAAGGTTTCATTTTGAATTTCTACAGCTTTTCTAAATTTATCCATATTAATATTACCGCCGATTGATTCGACAAGCTCTTTGATGAGTTCGTAATCGATCATTTCATCTATACTCATAGCTTCGTCAATCGTATCCTCGTTTTCAATCATTTCATCAATCATGCAGCCTATTTCAAATAAAGCATTTTTATTATCTGGTGATACCATTGGTAAGTCTAGAGGAACTCTCATCCCATTATAGTCACCGTATTCTCCTATATCTGTAGTTTCTAAAAGCTTTTCATCCTGTTCGTTTAACTGTATATTACCGTCTTTCCACGCTTGTCTTGCTTCAGCAAATAGTTGTATAAAGGCTTCAGAGCTATAACGGTAGACATTCTCATGTAAAGAGAGACCCTTGTCGATGTGGTACTGTAAAGATGGTAGTCCGACTACTTCTTTTAGTTTAATCATAATTAAAATCTTTTCTATAGAATTTTGCGAGGATGTTATCGTTGATATAGTCTTTACCCTCTAACACCTCTTTTATAAATAGGTATTTACATTCATAGTAGGTTAGTAGCTTCTTTGTAGGAACAAATTGAAGAATTTCTCTTTTGAATTCATCTTGTTTCTCTTCTTTAATAAGTTGTTTGATTTCAGTATGAGAGCCGTAGTACGTTTTCCAATCTGATTCTTTTACAACTTTACGTTTACGTTTCATTCCTTTTAACGGAGGTAGTGTTCTGTTGAACTGTAAAACTTTTTTACCGAGATACTTTCTACCGGATGAGTGAGTAACTTCGTAAATAAATCCGAAAGTACCTTCAGGCATTTCTTCTATAGATGTAACTTCTTTACCTTTATAAAACCACATTAATGAAAATTATATGTTATGTTATCGTATTTCTTTAGCTTTTCCACCTCTTTTCTAAATAGTTTATAATCAGGATGAGATTGATCCCAAATTTGCATTTTTGAAAACTCTTCTTTAGTCATAACTCCCCAGTCGGCTATTTTATAGAAAATTATACTATGTTTTTTGTCTTTAAATATCTTATTCATTAATAGTACAAAATTTTCCATTTCAGTAAAGTTATCTCTCTGTGCTACAAAAGATAGGCTAATAAAATTAAGATTTTTTATAGTATTAATAAAATGTAAATTCTGTATCAAAGTTTCCCATTTACCGTTGACCCTTATTCTTTCATACGATTCTTTAGAAGCTGCATCAATTGAAATTTCACATTGAGTTACCAGTTCATGTATATTAGACATCATATTCCAAACTTTAGGTGTCCAGAGTATTCCATTAGTGTGCAAAATAACACTTTTTAACTTGGGGTACTGCTCTTTGGTTATTGATTGCAGATATTCTCTAGTTGGTTTACTGTAAAATGGATCACCTGTGCCTGAAGTAAATATCTCTTCTAGTTCATCTGCAAAACCTTTTTCTATATTTTTAAAAAATTTTTTTGACTTTATAGTTCTTATGTCTGTATTTGGAATCAGCACTCCTCTACAGCTTGGACATTTTAAATTACATGCACTATCGAAACAGAATTTTATCCTTTTAGGTTTGTTATATTTAGATCTATCGAAGGTTTCAATAGGTTTTATATGAGTACTTGTTGTCTTTCCAGTTTTGAATAGTTCATCAACAAAAGGGCAAAACTCAGTACAGTTTTTCCATGTACCGTCAAGCATAGAGTTTCTAACCTCTTCCGCCTTATCTGATTGCCAATTGGCTAGTAGATCGTCTGAGTCTTTTAAATTTGTTGTGTTCCAGTAAGGGCAGCATAGTGTTTGCCTTTCTTCATGTATCTCAGTGTATGTGAAAGGCATTTCACAGAAATAATCTTTTAGTATTTCTCTCACCGTTTGCTTTTCAGCTCGTCAATTTGAGATTGCTGCTCTTTCATAGCCTCTATGAGTAGTGCAATAATTTTCTCATACTTGACTGCTTTATAACCATTATCTCTTGTAATAACTAGTTCAGGAAGAACTTTTTCAATATCCTGTGCTAATACTCCAACGTCGTGTCCTTCATAGACCTCTTGTTTGTCGTTCCAATCAAACTCTACTCCTTTTATCTGTTTTACTTTTTCTATAGGATCTGATATTTGAACAATATTATCTTTTAATCTTTCGTCTGAAGAGTAAAATGCTACTACGTCATTAGTTGCTCTAATAAGACCTGTTGTAGTTGGCGCAGCTGTTCCTACTCCTAAACTGTTGAATTGAACATCTGAAGTAGTTGTAAGACCGTCATTAAAGCTAACAGCACTTGCAGTAGTTGAAGTGTCAGCGTTTCCAACTAAGTTTCCGGTTATATTCCCTGTTACTCCTAAACTACCTGTGACTTGGGTATTTTTATTTAGACGTATCTTAACTGAATCATTAAGTATATCTGAGTCTATGAGGTGATGGCTACCGGATGCTATTGGAACTGTATCCTGGGTAAGTGAGACTGGTGATCCTTTAGTAGCAAATTCTGGTCCAAATAATGCTAAAGCGTAATCAGTATTATCTCCACCGTATTCATACATCCAGTTATTCTCTAAACCGTCAAAGAAAAATGATGCAGTTGAAAAAGTAGAACCTGAATCTACTACTTGTATACCGGCGTATCTTTCAGTAGGAGTATTTTCGTTCAGCTGTATAAATGCATCTCCAATAATCTTAGCTGATCCTGTTACAGATTGTATGATAGCAAACGAACCTGTTCCGTTTACAGTTAAGTTTCCTTCTAATAAAGTATTACCGCTTACATTTAAATTGGATGCTGTAATATTTCCTACAACGTTTTGATCTCCATTGAAAGTATTTGATGCAGTAACAGCATAAGGTACGTTTTGTAAATTAGAGGCATCTATAGAACCTGTCAATGACCCTGCTGTTAAGCCATTAGTAATTACTCCCTTAGATCCTGATATTGTATCTGATACTATTAAACTGTTACTAAAGACTGTATCTTCGGTTCCTGCAAGTGTTAGTTGTCCAGAGATAGTTAGATTACCGTTTCTACCTATTCTAAATATACTAAAGTTTTCACTACCAGATTGCAGTGAGTCTATATTAATAGAATTACCTTTAGAATCAAAACGTATCTGCATTCCGCTATGATTAGGAGCAGGATCGTTCCCGTTATCAGCAAAAATAATTGCTGATGATGTTCTTTGATTTGGTGCGCCGGCAAGTAATAAAAATGGTTTTTGACCTGTGCTACCAGTAGTAAAATTACCTATAGTAATATTAGCACTAGCAGTTATCTCTTGAGAGTTAATATCAAAACCGGCTAAGTCTAAGTTTCCTACCTGAATATAGTCGCCTAAATGCTTTATACTTCCTGTAATAGTGAAATCCCCTATCAAATCAGAACTGCCAGTAATTTTAGTTGAGCCTGTTACTATTGCAGTACCGACTGTATTAACTATACCATTCACAGTTTGTGTACCGGTTTGATTATAAGTTCCGTTTAACTCTATACTACCGGTAGTAGTCTGGGTGCCCACGGTGTTAGAATCTCCTAATAGTTTAGTTGATCCTGTAATAATACTAGAACCACTAAGGTCAAAATACCCAACGATTGATTGACTACCTATAAGTTTAAGACTCCCGGTGAATGAATGAATATCATCTTGCGTATCTCCAAATTTTGAAGAACCTGATTTGTAAATGTAAGTAGTAGCAACTTTTTCGGTAATAAATTCTTCTGCTGTTACTTTTCCTCCTACAGTTAAGTCACCAGTAATAGACCCAGAACCTTGCACTTGAAAAGGAGTGGTAACTCCTGAAGATGATATTATTAAGGAACCTGATACCTTAGTTGTGTTTTGTCTAAAGTCGTGAATAAGGTTTTGAGAACCAGAAAAAGAGGTTCCTGATCCTGAAGCGGTATTTCCTTTTTTGAGCTGTATTGCATACTCCCCGCCTTTTGGGTAAGGTAGAGGAAGGGTAACAGAATTATCTAATGATCTAGATCTAAACATTAAAAGATCAGAGCCTGATACTGAAGCAGAGTAGAACAACTCTCTAAAGTTATTATCTAATTCTGTATGTAGTAATGGTGAGCCTTTCTCTCCTCTAAACGTTAATCCCATTATAATCTACTTTTTAATTCTTTAACTTCCTCTTGAAGATCCTTTACTGCCTCAATTAAAATAGGAATAATTGAACTGTAGTTAACATCAAGATAGCCATTATTATCTTGAGATACAACTTCTGGAAGTACTTTTTGTATATCTTGAGCTATTACTCCGTAATTATTACCTTGCTTGCCTGTCCATTGAAACTGAACTCCATCTAAAGAAGAAACTATCTGTGAAGCATTATTGATTGGTCTAACTTTTTGCTTAAGTCTTCTATCAGAGTTAGATAGAACTCCTGCACTTGCTCTAATACTTCCTGAGACTTCTAATTGATAGGTTAAAGGTATATCATTTGTTTCATCTACATTTATACCAACTTTAGTTCCGTCTACTATAAAACCAGCCGAACTTGATAGTGCTGATGCTCCTTTATAATACGCTACTCTTCTATTTACTCCTCCTTGTACCCCTCTGTTGAGGGAGATACGATGAGAAGCTTGATTAATCGGTACCTCTATACTACTTGTATAGTGTAACACAAGCTCGGTACCGGTACTCTCTATAGAACTAGAGTAGAAATATGAACCAAAATTTTGATCCATTTCTGAGTAAGTTAATGCTTGTTTTTTATTAGCTCTTAAAGTTATAGCCATTATATATCTATTTTAACTAAAAATGTCATATCAACATTATCCGGCTTTGGTATAGGTCTGTTTGTTTTTGCTAAAGCTATAAGCTCATTTGCATCATTATATAGACCAACAGAAGTAATATATGGATTAAAACTACTACCTGATATATTATCTCTTACCTTTGCATCAGATCCTGTAATTGCAGAAGGGTTGAAAGTAAAGTTTAACTCACTATCTTTTACTCTACAATTTACATTATACGTATAAATAGGTTGATTTGATTTCCATTTTATTATATGTCTACTATATGTAGAATAATATCTTGCTACAACTGGGTCTGAAAAAATAACTTGTCCTTGGTTATATACGATATCACCTACTACTTCACGCGATTTAGTATAAAGTTTTTCTGAACCTGAAAAGATAAGAGAACCGTTACCGTCGTCAATAATTTCTAATCTTTGCTGATTAAAGTCAATATCTACAAACTGTCCGGGAGTGGTCCCTACAGCCGATTCAGTTACGTAGTTACTTTCTGATACCAAGTAATCTTCTATATCTATAGGACCTGATTCATACCAGTACCCTGCATCCTCTACATACTGATCCACCCCTGATAATACATCTCCTGCATAACCTCCAGACATAAATCTATCGAACTCAGTTACACTTTTTGGTTTTATAGAAAACGAATTAGGTTCAATATGAGTACCGTATACGGTTTTTGGGAAAGAAATTATTCCTACCTCTGATTTTATATCTCTTGAACCGCTATCTGTTAAAGTAGTCTGTAGTGAAAGATCGAAAGAACCTGAGAATAATCCGTTACCTATACCGTCTGTGTAGTAGTTTTGGTTAGAACTTCTCCAAACGAGACTTTCATACCTATTATTTCTATAATCAGTCGGGTAAGGATAGCCTGGTGTAGAGCCGGAAAAGCCTCGAAGAGTTTCAATATGATAACCGTCAATTAAATTGCCTTCAGCTGACCATTGCTTTTTAGCGTTATAGTCAGAGACAAATACGTCCTGGCGATTTAATTTTTTGAATGCGCTCATTCATTAATAGTCTAGCTTAATGCGAATTAATGCTTCTTTGTTAAAGTCTTTAAGTAGAGGTCTAGATAGCTTAGCAACTGCAAGTAGGTCGTTATTGTCATTATACAGACCTACAGTGGTAACATAAGATTGAGGAGAGTTAATCATAACATTATATCTCAATTCTCCTGAACCGGTTATTAATGATGGGTTAGTTGAGTAGTTAAACTCAGCATTTCTTGCCCTTACAAATACAAAGTTGGAAGCAATAGTCTCTTCTGATTGTATTCTGAATGAACTTCCATCTCTAAGGTAATTATAGATAAGTCTTTGATTGAGACCGGCTACGTTATTGCTTCTGTTTGATCCGAGTGCCAATCCACCGTCGGCAATATTACCGTCTAATGCTTTTCCATTGAGTAATATTACTCCTACATCTGGAAGTAAGAACCCGTATGAACCTGAACCGTTGGTATACCCTGTATTTTGTACTGATGTGTTGACTGTTCCTAGTGATCCAGATACTAGTTGATAAACTCTACCTGCATCATTAAATGTAGTAGTGGTTACAGCCTTACTATTATCTGTAATATTGAGACGTCTTGAACTACCTGATATACCTAATACTAAGTCTAAAGTACCAGGTAAAAGTTTTTCTTTGTAGTTAGCTCTATCAATATTTAGTACATAAAAATGCTCAGAAGATACACCTCCAAAAGAAAAATCAGCATCTTCATCTCCTAACACTAATGTTCTATATTGACCGTATATAGTAGATGATGGAGATTTACCGGTTACATTATCATTAAATAAAAGTGAACCAGAACCTTTTTTATCTCCATATGCTGTTGAGAATTGTACTCTAGCTCCTGTTAAGTTTGAACCAGTTTGATATATATCGTAGAAATAATCTCCTGAGTTGCCTCCTGTTTGGGTAGATGAAGTGAAGAAACCAGTCAATGTAACTTGATCTCCAGTCCATACTGGTGAAGTTACCGATTCAGCACTAACTACAACATCTTCTTGATCGAATCTTTTAAATGACATAATTAGTTAGTTTTAGTAATTGTTACTGGAATGGTTAGTCTTGCTCCTGAATCTCTACCTACGACTGTAATGGTTGTCTGTAGTTGTGTACGAGTACCGAATAAAGTGTTAACTGTTGTTGCAGTTAAGTTGATAGAGGTACCAATTACTGTTTTAGAAACATTAGTTCCAATAGTAGTTGAAGTATTTAATGATTCCGCCTCTTCGGTATTAACACCAACACCTGTATATGAGTTAAGTACCCTTACGTCAGCGATAGTAGCTGTATATCCGCTAGATTCAAAAATAGATGTAGCTCCTAAATAGTTTAGAGTTTGAGGGGTTATAGCTACAGATGCTCCTTGCTTTAAAGTAATAGAAGCGAATCCTAAATCTAGTACAGGAAGCTTAGAAGTACCTCTCGGTAGCGTTGTAAGCTTGTATTTCATTATTTGAGTCTCATCAGGAAAAGCCTCTAAAAGAGGTAAGTTTTCTATTGCTTCTCCGTATAGAGCAGAACCTGAGGGATGTGATGGATTGTATAGCGTGTAATCAATCTCATCATCTGCTAATGCAAATTGAGTAATTTTGAAAGAGCCATCCCCTCTAGCTAATAGCTCTCTTCCTTTTTTTGTAAGGATAGCATCAACAGTAATAGTTGCGTTATCTAAGTATCCCATTTTTTATTGTGTTTAATATAAATATATAAATTTAAAGTTTAAGCGACCACTGTTACACCTCCGAATTCATTTAATGTATAAACTTGGTCTTTATCTATAGCATATACCTTTTGGTCAGCTACTTTTGTTACTTTGCCGTTATCATCAAAGAATATAAAACTACCTGATACTGGAAATGATTGGTAAAATTTATTTGGATGAGAACCGGTAAGTTGAGTATCGAATAAGACTTCAATTACATCTCTATCAGAAAGTTGTATATTTTTTACTGTACTATTATCTGAGTCAGACGGATGTAAGCTAGCTTTAAATGTTGCTAGTCCTACTGCAGGTTCATTACCGGGCACACCTCTATTTGTTTCTTTTGAACCATCATACCGTGCATTTATTAAACCTGCTTTAGTATAAGAACAATTCTGTATTTGTGCCGGCTCTGCTGAACTAGAAAGTATAGCCTGTAGGTTAGTAGGTAAAATTTGACTCGATACCCTATCTACAATTTGAACTACAGCATTAGTTTTACTTTCGTTAGTAGTGTTAGCAAGCGGATTAAAGTCATTATTGAAAAAGTCTGTTTCAAAATAAGGCTTAAATATAAATTCAGAATCTACAAATTCGTAATCTGCTTCTATATTTAGTGGAGGTAACTGATTTACAACTACAGGGGTTAGCCTAAAGTAGTAGTACCTGTTTTTTTTCTGTCGAGATACAATTTTTGATTCGACAATAGTCCCTTGAAATTCAAATTTTAAAACTTCTGTTTCTTTTAATGCACTCACTACATCGGTACCTGCTTTCGAATTAAACGGAATAGTCATACCTTGAATAGTAAAAGGAGCAATAGGCGTATCATTTGAACCTGATACACTGCTACTAATAAGCAGGTTGGTATTTCCGTTACCAAATGAAGTTGGATTGGTTGATATGAATTCTAATTCTGTCATTAAGGATCTATAAATTTAGCTTCTATGCCTTCATAGTCATTCTCATAATAAATAGAAACTGGATTAGAGGTAGTTATTAAGCTACCGCTATTAGGTCCAGTTGTATGAAACCATCCTTGAAATTCGAACGGATATACCTGCGTAGCATACATTGTAAAGTATTCGAAATCGTCGAAGTCGTGATTATATGTAGTTGAACCGGATACAGAAAATACTGTTGGGTAAGTAACGTCGATCGTACCGCTACCTGCTACAGATAGAGTGAATGATTCGTCTACATAGACCCCTTCTAAAATAATAATACAGGCAGGAGGTATTGGTAGAGATAAATTGAAGACTGTAATGTCAAACTCTAAGATAGGCTGTGCCTGCTTTTTAAATGGATTAGCAGTATTTAATTCTCCGTCTGATGCTATAACTAAACTACCTGAAAATTCTCCTGTGTATCTTGGAGCTTCATCAGTAACAGGTCTCTGGATTGGCCCTAAAGGGGTAACGTATGTAGATGTATAGTTAGTTGTAAACGGTATTTTGCTTCCTGTACCAAACGACCCTCCATCTGAACCGGTTATCGATGCAACCTTTATGGAGCCTGTATATTGTTCGTTGGTAAAAGAGACCTTAACCTGTTTAGCTTTACTTCTATTTAGCTTGTGAGGTTTTACTATCAGGCCGGTATTAGCGACAGTTCTACCAGGTAAAAATTGTTTAATAGTTCTAAATAAAGTTGTATCAAAGAACTTTATAAGTCTAATAAAAGCAAATGGATCGTTAGTATACGTTAAATATGACTCCCAATTAAATTCTGCTTGTTCCCACTTATTAGTTAAATCTTCCCAGGTGACCCCCGAGTTAATTATTGGGTCAATTGTAATGTTAAGTTCCTCGTAACTGCTTGAGTAATTTATTCTTGGATCACCTATATAGTTATCAATATTAAAACTACCAGTTAGTTTAGTGTCTATATATGCATCGATATTAGACGTTAAATTAAACCCAACCTCTACTACGTTTTGGTCATCCGAGTACGTTTTTTCTTTTTGATATATCGGTGTATAGGTAGATAAGGTACTACCGGTAAGTATACTTCCTGTAGTGTCTAAACGTATTCTACTTAACGAGCTTGTAGTTTCTCCTTGAGGTCCATAGTATGGATAGGTCGAGGTTTTTCTACCGCCTAAGACGTTAATACTTAATATATCATCAGGAATACCGTAGCAGTTTATAAGAGCTCTAAGACCTCTTTCGGTACCTTTAGATTTTACTAATAGCGGTATATTATGATATATACGTTTGTATATTTCCTTTTGGTAATGATCTTGCGGTACTGGTTGTAAGTGTTGATTATCTGAACCGGATAGTATAACTGACTGTGAAGTGATTAACTCGCTGCCGGTAATTATACCTTCTCCGGTAAACATAGAAAATAAATTCTCATTGTTTTTACCTGAAGTGTCTTGTTTAAGTCCGAAAGATTCAATTGCAGATCTAACTAAATCTTTTGATATACCAAAATTTAATCTATTATCAGCATCGTACTTATCAGAGACGGCTTTAAAATATATCCACATATTATCAAAATGCTGTGCAATCATATGCACAAACATTAGATAAGGTTCGTTATTAGAATCTTCTCTAATAAAAGTTGGAATAGTGTTAGTTAGTATATCGAAGTTTTGTACATCATAATTTGATGCAGATGTAATTTGACTACTGAAATAACTTATAGATTCGTTAGTATTACTTTTCTGGTTTAAGTAAGGTCTAGTTGTAGTAGATTTAGGCCAAGCTTTACTCCCTGAATCAAAATATAGGTATCTATCATAATGATCAAAATTATCTACTATACCTTTTATAAGTACGTCATAATAGTCTCTGCTTCCTGATATACCTGTTCCGGTATAACTCCCGCTATTAATTAAATCTAAGCTATCTTCGTAAGAATGTATTAAATCTAACTTATACTTAAAATTTCTTAATCTTTCTTCAGCAGAACTAAAATGAATAAAATCTGAATAATCTGTATGGTCTATTGCTATCTGGGCACTCTTATCGTTGAATAGAGAGAAAAGCTCGTAATATGAACTAGTAACTGGATAGCTAAATAATTCGTTATAGTTAAAGTATTCGGTCGAATTTTTATTCTCTTCCGATAATTCAATATTAAAATTAGGGCCTTTTAGGAATACTGTGCTTTCCTTTTCTTCTACTATTTCAGCAGTAACTCTATAAGCTAAAGTATCCGATACAACTTCTGATACTGTAAAAGTATCGTTTATGTTCAGGTTACCGTTTAACGGTTCACTTAACTTTAAAACTAAAGCTGCACCTTTTTCTATAGTTTCTGACTCTACATTTATTCCTAGAGCTGTTATACTATCTTTAAAGTTTACGTAAAATTCAGAGAAGTAAGTTGATGTAAGTACTTTATCTTTGAATGCTGAGATATACTGTAGGACTTCCTGGTCGGTAAGATTTTGAGATAATGCTCTGATTTCTGTTCTATCAGGTGAGATGCTCTCAATAAAGAATGATCCTCCAAATTTAGATATAGAAAATGGATTGTTTAGAAAATTATAAACTACGTTTACATCTCCTGCTTCAAATCCATTGTCGGCTGCATCTGTAGCAGGGTCTATAGTAATATTAGAAGCACCGTCTTGACCTGCAGAAGCAGCATTAAGTAGCTGGGCATATTTTGTATAATCTATATCTTCATATACTACTGTACCGTCAAGAGAATATATCTGAAGTTTTAAAGTATGTTTAGGTTGATCAAAGAAAGAGTTAATAGAAAACTCATCTATAAGATTTTCTATGTTTTCATCAAATATTAACTCTTCATTAATAGCTGATGCAGATACCGGAGTTACTATGTAATTGTATTTAACCACCTGCTACTTGAGTTGTTAAGTCTATAATTTGTTGATTTAAATTAAGATTCTGTTCTCTTAATTGTGCAATTTCGTCTAATAAAGGCTGTATATCTGTAGTATCTTTTTCGAAATCTACTAATTCAGAGCTACGTTGTATGAGGTAGTTGTGAGAGTTTCTCTCTCCTTCAGCAGGTATTTCGTAATATAAATCTTCGTAGGCTGTAAAAAACTCCTCTACTGTTAGAGTATCTTCTTCTACTGCTTCAGGTTGAGCAAAGGTACTAAAAGATCGGTCAACTACTTTATCAAGTTGATCTTTTTTATATACAGTTTTTTGAATCCTAACTTCATTAGCCATTTCTTACAACTTTAAATATATTTCTATTATCGATAACAGTATCGCTACCGTTTAAAGTAGTCTTAATTAATAATCGGTAATATCTTTCGGGCTGTAGACTATCCATATATACATCAAAATAGCTTCCGTTAGAGTCTTTAGATAATTTAGTATATTGAGTATCGAAGTCAATTATCATTTCCTCACTATATTCATCTTTTATTCCCCAGTATGAAGCTGTCGGTAGAGTGTAATTAGTAAGGTATATACTAGATGTAGTAAAAGTCCTGGTAGGGTATTTAGGTCTAGCTGATAATCTAAATCTTGTTTTGTCGGAATCAATGTATTCTTCTTTTTGATTCTTAATCGATATTGTAGCAATATCTGTTGATAGTTCAGTTAATGATCCAGTGTTAGTTGAATCGTCCCATTTGAATTCTAAGTATGGAGGAAAGATAGTATTAGTGTCTGAACTGAAATATTTTAGGTGTATGCTACTGGTTGTGTAATTTTCGTATTGATCTTCTAGTTTAAGGAGAAATCCGTTGTTTATTAGCGAACCTGTGTTAATAGCTGTTATTGCTTTAGTAACATCAATATTAAGATCGTAGTCGGAGTTAAGGTTAAATTCTGCACTACCAGTTAAAGAGCCAGTAGTTAAAAAGTCTCCTCCTAAACTTCCCCACTCTATTCCTGCTTTTCTAAACTTCCAGGTACATCCAGTTCTGTTTACAGGACTGTCGTCTCTTTTACCAGTCCCTTCACTCCATGATGATGATACAGGACAGGCAAATATTTTAAAGTTAGAAGGTATTTCGCTTGCTTCAGCTAAATACAAGTTAAGGCTAGCACTGTACTCACCAGTTACTTTTTCTGATAAGGTTGAAGTTATTTCAGCTGTGTTAAACTGAATAAGAGTTCTATCTGTTCTTCCAACTGCAGTATCAGTAATATCAGGGTAACCTCCTATTTCTAATATTTCATCTTTACCTGCATTGCCATATAGTCCAGCTAAATTAGGCTTATCAAATATGAATGTGTCTTTTTCGGGATATATTCTATATACTGCCATCTTATAATGCTGTTACACGACCTTCTATGTCCGAGTTAGGGTATTTTACTTCAAATATACTTGGATCAAAAGAAGGGTAAACTATATTATCTTTAGTTGCTCCTTCAGTATCGTATCCATATTCAGAATAAATACCTCCTGTTTTGTTTTCAATTCTTACGTTTTTAACCGTCTGTACACCTTTGACTTTGTCTAGCAAAGTATATATAGAAGAAAGATTGATAGGTTGATTAATACTCCACTTATCTATTAAGAAGTATTCTTTTAGTTCATTAGTACATTTAAGTAATACGTCTCTAGATGCTACATTAGGTAGAGTAACTATATCGAACTTTACTGCTATATTTACTACAAATGCATCTTTAATATCAACAGCATCAGTAAGCATCATATACTGTGATAGGTATGTTCTTAAATTTTCTTTTAGTGTATTACTAGCTGTAATAAGCTTCTTATCGTTATCGTATGCAAGACAGTATAGGCTTAATGCCAGAGGATTTTTGTCTAGTACACTCCTATCGCTATTTGATGCTACATCTCTGGTAGTATATACTTTTGCTATAGTACCAAACATAGGCGGCATAGATAAAGAACGTACTGTAAAATCTTGAGCTGTTACGGTTCTATTTTGTTCAGCGAATGATCTTAAAGAATTTTGTCTTAATTCTTCTACTGTATCTCCGTCTTTTCCTCCTTGAGCTGGAGTTTCATTGTTGAATGTTAAAGTAGAAGCAAAGCTACTATCCGTTGCAGTAGTAGTAACTGTGTCTATGCTGGTTATGGTATTAGCGGGTACGTTAGCTTCTACACCACCGCCAACAAGGTACCTAATAGTTAAGGTAGTATTAGAGGGCGCAACTCCGTATGCTGATGTAAATAAGAAGTTTGAAGGATCGTAAGCGTAATCTAGCTTATTTAAATCCTGTTTAGTACCTATTCCTACATTAGTTGGATTAGGAAGGAAGTTACTGTCATCTGTTCCTTGTAGACCGGCTCCGAATTGTACCTGAAGTATACCTTTAGAGGTGAACCTGGTGACAAACCTACGAGGTACTTTTCTTAAAGTCATTACAGCAGGTACTAGATCGTTGTCTGTAGCTGTATTGGTTTGATCTTCGAATATTGAATCTTGACCTAAAAAAGGAACTTCATACCAAGTGTTCCCATCTGAGTCAACTATATCTAAAACCCCGATTAAATTATCTTCTTCTATCTCAATAGTAGCAAATTTCTCAGCAGTAGTATATGTTTGAGAGGTAGTTTTTATAGTACCTGATCTTGCTTTTACCTTTTTAGATAATAAGAATTCTGCGGGTTGATTATTCTCTAGCGAATGTATAGTAATATCTGTAGGATCATAAGAACTAGAAAATTTAAAATCTACTACTTCGTTTGTAAGAAAAGTAATATTGTCTCCTACTGTAGCAGCAATAGTGCTATTTTCTGCAACTCTCAATGCTTGATTAAAGTTGGGTATATAGTTAGGAGCAACTGCTTCTACTCTTTGAGTAACTGTCAATTCAGTTTCAGATACAGTAGATACTCTCGGTCTATATCCCATCATATACGCTAAAGAGTATAGATTGGATGGATTTTTAGCGTGCTGTAAAAATGTTTCCTGTAATTGAGTATCTTGATAGAAAGAAAGTACATCTCCTAAGTATGATGCCATTTCAATAAACATCATACCAGGTGAAGTAGGAGAGAAATCATTATATGCATCAGGAAAGTAATTCTTTGCATACTCGATAAGGGATTCTCTAAAATCAGAAAATTCTCTATTAATATACTTTATGTCTCTTTCTTCCGCCATTATTGTACGAAGTTAATTGTTACTTCATCTTCTATGTTTGTTTCTTTTACTACATAAGACATAGAAAATTGAACTGTGTTTGTATCTGGTTCTCCTACTGTGGAGATATTAGTTGCTTGAACTTTTGGAAAATAAAGATCTAAATCTCGTCTTATTTGAGCATCTATCTGTCTTACTTTATCTTCAGTTAATTGATCGAAGAGTAAGGCCTGTAGTCCGTTGCCGAACTCAGGATTCATATATCTTTCTCCTCTAGAGGTTAGAAAGTAATTGATAAGGTTAGTTTTTATAGCGTCTTTAGATTGAAAGGTAGAGTTAAATACAGCTTTACCGGAAAACGGTAAACTAACTCCTACAGCTTTTCTAGGCTGCAAATCTAAAGGATCTATTTTTCTAACCTCAAATGCCATTATACTTTAGCTTTATCTTTTGCATAAGATGCATCTAAAACAGATTTAGCTTTAGATACAAAGTCTAATTTTGAAATATCTATACCGGGCATTGGACTAGACGGCTGAGTCATTCCCATCTGATTCGCCATTGAACTAGCCATTGAAGGTGCAGCAGGTGCTTGATACCCCATTATATTTTTAGCCTCTTCACCGGTCATGTTTTCTTTAGTAGCTTGAAGCATTTCATCTAGAGTAGCTGATTTACCTACTGACCATTTTTTAGGTTGGCCTTTTGGTACTTGTTGCATTTTAGCAGGAGTTGAAGCATGTTTTACCGCTTCGTTCATTACTTCTTGTAACTCCTCCTTAACAGCTGCTCGTACTTCTTCTCTTATGATTTTTCTGAGTTGATCGAGTTTCATATATATAAATAGTTTAGTTAAGAAAGTTGATTATCTATTCTGAATTTAATTTCGTTTAGTAGTACATCTATGGATGAACTAAAAGATTTAGGCCCTTTAAGGACAACTGCGCCGCCGGGTTCTCTTGCAATAGCAAAATTTCTTGGAGCTATAGAAGGTGATTCAGGATCTGCTACTATCTCTAAGTTATAGACTATCCCGGTAGGTCCTGTATGGAAAAACCTAGAATCTGTAAATTGAGTTTGAGTGTTAAGATTTTGAAATAAACTAAGACTTCTCCGTAACTCATCTTTAGTTCCTTGAGGTAAATTACTGAATTCTATCTTGTTAAGTATATCTTGTAGTTGCTGATTAGCTTTTGCAGTTTTTTCATCATCTAAACCGGATATATTACCGTTGTTATCTATATCTACATTTCCTACAAATAACGGACCTAAAGTAGAGAATATGTATACTCCATCGTCATCAATAATATCCAAATCTTTTAAATCATCTTCAGAGATAGTACCGTCTTCAACTTGAGCTTTTAGTGCTGCTTCAGTTTCACATGCTTTGAGTGCACCATCCAATCTGCTCATAATTCTCTCTACACTGCTTAAAAAATTATTTGGTGTTTCTAAAATAGCTTGTATAGCTTCGATATCTTCTCCGATTTGAGCTATAAACTCTTTTACAAGGTGCATTACATCGGCGTACTTCGTTGTTATACTTATCGGTAGTCCTATACCAGGAGGAACAGCTTGAGGTATAGGAATTGATAAAATTACTTTGAGAGCTGCTTTTAAACCTCTTAAAGGACGTCTAAGTCTTCTGGGTAAATTTCTAAATCTATTTACTCTATTTATGACTCCTGATATGCCTTGGTCTAAGCCTTGTTTTTGATTTCTAAGTCTATTTAGTTTATCAGAAGAAGGGCAGCCTTGTCTTCTAAAATTAGAAGTAATGCTAGAGGTCTGTGTGACTATTTTATTAACAATATCACCTTGTAGCCTTCCTACTATTCTGGCTATTCCTCTTGTTTGTCTTGATCTAGGTATATTAACGTACGGCATTACTCAGTAAATACTTTTTTAGAGTGAAGTAAAGGCAGTCTATTTCTCAAAGCGGGAATCTGAGGTAGTACACCATTAGATGTAGCAATCATTTTAGCAACATATGCTGGTGGGGCTCCTGGAGCGGTGGCCATTCCTTTTACTATTGTTTGAAACTGTGCGAGCATATCCTCAAGTAGATCTGTGGTTGTTTGTCCTAAGAGTACAGGTTCATCTTCTTTCTTACGGGCAATAGCCCCTAAATATATTTTTTTAGCATCTATAGCGGCATAGTCTTCTCCGTCTAAATTTATAGTCTTAGCATTAGCCCCTATCGCTTCTGTACCTGATAGTAATATACTCTCTTCCTTTGCGTTAAAGTATAACCTACCTGCATTGAGCAGGATTTGAGAACCTTTATACTTATCTGCTTTTTCAGGTTCATCATTCCAGCTATCTCTTTTTTCGTTAGCCTGTGTTAACGGAATAGAGTGATCTGATGTAAGGTATATTGAAGAAGGATCTTCGTCGATATTTTCAACTACCGGATCTAATGAGTTTGCAGGCTCTTTTTGACCGTTAGAAATAATAGTTAAAGGTTTACCGTTATTACTGTCATCTATAAGTTCATTTGAATCATACTTAGTTCCGTTAAACCGTATAGACTGTCCATGTCTGCCTTCAAATATATCATCTCCGGGAAATGCCTGTAGAGGAGCTACTTTATCTTGTTCTTCAAAATACTCCCCGAAATCGTTAGTGCTTTCACCAGATTGATTAGGGTCAGGATAAGCGTTGTGGTGTAAGTGGTTCCAGATAGAAACTATATCTCTCCAGTATGTTTTAGTAGTAACTGGTAGTCCTTCTTCTCTTTGTTCTGATGGTTTAGTCTCAAGTAAAACTATTTCTCCTTTTAGAGGTATTCTCTTCAAAGTAGAGCGATCACAGAAGGCAAATCTTAATTCACTTTCTTCATCTTCTTGGTATGCAGCGTTTAGTTCTCTATAGAATACTCCGTTGATAGATTGGGTTTTATTATAATCATCATACTTGGAATGGAAAGAGTCTAGTATTATATCTACAACTCGGCCGAAATTACTCCCACCAGCAGATGTAGTGCTAGAGTTGTAAGAGCCGCCTAAACTTGAATATCCAAATCCGTTATTTGTTATCACCTTTCTCTTCTTTATTTTCGACCTCTTCAGCAGTATTTTCAGATTCTTCTAATAAATCCTGTAATTCAGAAAAATCAAACATCTCTCCTCCCTCTCCTTTAGCTTGCGCTGATTCAATGCGTTGTATGACTGTTGCTAGTTTGATTAAATGCTCGTCATTCTTTACTCCTATTTCCATGTATTCTTTTATCATAGGAACAATTAAAGTAGCATCTCCAATATTTTCAATAAGAGGTTTTAACTCACCAATTAAAGCTTTTATTTGAACTCTAGTCTGGGTAGAGTTCTCGTGGATTTCGCCAAAAAGATCAGAAAGTGATTTACCGCTAAATATTTCTTTATCTAAGCTCATATGTTTTCTTTATAAATAGACTTACACAGAACTCCTAGAAAGTAGACCTATATCGTACATTCTTTGGTATCGAGAGTAAAAACTTTCTTTGAGTACATTTATAACCTTTGTCAAATGAGGAGTTTCACAATCGGTCATCTCTCTAATATAAATATAGAGTGCTTTCTTGCGGAATATCTCTATGTCATTACGTTGTCTAAATAAAGTTAGTACTGCTTCTGCAATAGCAAGTTCTTGTTCTTTAGGAAAAAGCATTTCAACGTCCTTAGATATATCGTCTACCCAATCGTCAACTACTCTTTTGAGAGTTTTAGCTGATGGAGAGTCAGAATCTAAATTAGGTTCGTAGGATTCTTCCATTTCATCGAACGAACCAACCTGTTTTAATTTTTTATAATTCTTATTGTTATAGTTAATAAGCCAACGTTTCACTATAGTGCCGAAATATGAATAAGCTTTTGCTCCGTTATCGGGATCAAACTTCATAATCTTTTCTTCAAGTAGTACAGTTACAACTTCATGCTTTAAGTCTTCTATCTGCTCAACATCAGTGTAGTAGAACTTGAAAGTATGTATAATATTTTCTGCTAACTTATAAAAAGGGTAGTATATGTGGTCTGTAAAGATCTTAGCCCGGTAGACCGGGTCAGTAGATACGTTATATAGTTTTATAAACTCTTCTGTCTCTTTCGTAAAGTAGTTACTACTAGCTTTTTTCCTTGCCATAGTTTTCGGGGAGCATATAGGTATCTAATTCTTGCTGAATTTCTTTCATTGCTCTGAAAAACTCACCAACTTCGTCGTCACTCTCGAATACCCCCCGGTCATCTAAACTTCTCAAGTGATTTTGGCTTTTACCTATAGTGTTTGATATGTTTTGTAAATATTTTGTTTGGTCTTGTACGACGTCTTCGTACTTTTCCGTTTTCTTCATTAAATTCACTACCGCGAACAGTAGTATAATAGATAATATACTAGTAAAAATCAAAAAGGCAACTAAAATACTCATTTTTTATAGATTTTTTAACATATTTGCTAATCCTGGGGAAGAATTAACATTTTTTCCTGTGGATGTCTTAGTTTTTTGTGTTTTTGGAGTAGAATTGCCGCCATTTTGCTTCCACATATCGTATTCTACCTTAGAAGCAAGAAAGTCCGCACTGTGAAGTATAGAAACAATAGAAGTTTTCTGTCTAGACGACTCCATGTTACTGAAAAAGTATGCTTCGTTTGCTTTGTCGAACACACCATCATGTAATCTAATAGCTAAAAACTCTTTTTGGTTAACTTTTATACCAAACTTCTGTAAAATAAACAAAGAACGGTCTGGGATGAGCATAAAATCAAGATTTGGGTTATAAGTATACATCTCTGATAGCTTATCTTGACGCCATTTATCGGTCTGAGGTATATAATTCTCTCTATCTCCATCTCCTATCTTACCTAAGTCGTGGAATAGTGCAGAAAATACAAGCTCTTCTTCAGTAAAATCGACATCTCCTCCCATTTCTTTATAAAGCTTCATTTGCTTTACCGCATACTCAACAACTCTGTTAACATGATCTACATATCCACCAGCAAAAGCATTATGATGCCAAGATTTACCGCTAGCAGGAGCCATGACATAAGGTTCCCCTAGGTGATCTAAAAGAGATTTGACCGCATCTTTACGATCGGTAATATAGTGATCGACTATTTTTTGATGCTTTTCAAAGTTTTTAAGTATTTGTTCTGCTTGTAACATTTATATATATTTATATATTAATTAATATTCTATATTTATATATTATATAAGTTATATATAATAATTTAAATAAACAACTATTCTATAATAATATTTTCTTCTAAGTATATTAACTTAGAATAACTTCCTGCTTCCCAAAAAATTCCAATAGTAACTTTGAGAGTATCTCCAACCATAGGAGGTAAGTGATCGACTCTAATATTAGCATTAACTCTGTTGTTATTTATATCTTCTGAAAAGTAAGTAATGCCATTGATCACCGGATCATCTTCGTAAAATCCAAGTATATTAGGATTTTTATATCGGTAAATTTTATCGCTTTTAGGATCTGCCATTACAACAGGCCTATGATTATAACGTAACTCCGGCGAGGTAGGAGTAGCGTATAACTTTATATTGAAATGATCTAAACCTTTATTAGTTACATGATAGTAACCGTTAGAATCAATGCTTCCCGGTACCTCCATAGTAGCCGAACAATCACCTTGACAGGTAGTAAGTAAATCTTCTTTAGTACAAGAAGTAATTAGAATTAAGAGTAGTAGTAAACGAATCATAACCTTTATTTATTTATACCTAAATATAAGAAAAAAAACTAAGGCAGGCAACTTAAAGGGTGTTTATTTTCTCATTTAGCCGCCGCGCGAAACGCGCGAGTTTGCCCGCGATATTATTCTTGAGTATTATACCTTTTACCCAATCTTTCAATAACGCTTTTAGCTTCTTCTACGGAAATTTGAAAGAATTCACGGTTCTTATTAACTCTAAATTGATCCAAATAGCTATGTACCTCTCCTTCTAGTTCTATACCGTTGTAACAAGAATATGCCCATTCAACATTAAAGTCCATTGCAACACCGGTTGCGGCATTAATCTGCTTGGCTCTCTTACCGGGATCGTTCTTAGTGTACCCTATCTTACATAGACCAGGCATTGTATTATTAGTAAGTATGTATACGTACTGTTTACCGGTACCTGGTTCGAATTTAAGTGTTTTAGATCTACCGGTATAATAAGTCACTGATTCCCATCCTTCTTCAGATGGATACTTCGTATCAGTACTGGGTGTTAATGTGAATCCTATACTAGGACTATCTGTGTAATCATCGGAGACTTTGATTAACTCTTGGGCTTGTACTTGAGTAAGCCTTTTGAACTTTTGTGCCATAACCTTTATTTAGACTTAAATATATGAACTTTTTAATCAAGTTCCAACTCAGCCATAACTATTTTATCTAGGTACTTTTTTATTACAGCACACCTTTCATAATTCTCGTACCCTTCATAGTATTTAATAAGGTGATTTAAACCGTTCGCCACACCTACCTTATTAAAGCTTTCACCAATCTTATATATACCGTCCGAATTATCGATATCTATTCTGGTAAGGTAACTATATAACCTAGCGTTATACTTCCATCGAACCTTATTTCTAACAGGCTTATACTCTTTAGGATATCTTCTAGTGTACATTTCATCTATTAGTATCCAGTTCTCTATACCTCTAAGTACCATACCCATCAGTACATACGGATTTTTTAGAATATCTTCTTGCCCGTGTTCTGTATATACCTGTTCATCTCCTTGCTCGAAGATAGAAAACAATGTATTAGGGTCTATTGGTTGCATAAAAACTTTCTAATATTTATAATAAATACTCAAGTTATACTTTAAATGAAAGAGCTCTACCACTCTATACAAGACACAAGTTTTAAGCCCGGAACTATTTCTAGACAGTTTAAAACAACAGTAAGAATTTATAACTTAAAAACTTGTGTAGTCTACACAGGGCCGAAAGTTGCATCTTCTTATATTAGAGAAATTATGAATAAAGAGTATAATATACAAACAAAGTACGATTATATTTTTTTAATAAGAAACCCTTTTAAGAGATTTATCTCTGGGATTCAATCTGTACTTTTCTCAAAACCTACTATAAACTATATTTTAAAAGATAATTATCTCAAAACTTACAAGGGTAATCTACCTTTTGATTGGAATGAACCCTCAACTGTAACCACCTACATATCCTACACCCTATCTAAATTCCCCGAATTATTTATTGCTGATCACCATACTCATTTCTATCACGTGTGGTTATGGGAAGACTTTTTAACTTTAAGAAAATCTTCGAATTCTATAAAAATTCTAGATATAGAAAAAGATGACATTTCAAAAGAATTCAATCTAACAGCAAAGATAAATGTAGCTGAGGAAAAACAAAAACAGAGTATAGTCCCCGGGTTGAAAAATATTTTTGACACGAAATCAGCTATTATCTACAATACCCCTATTTTGCTAGAAAATTACTTTTATAATAAACTCTTAACACATAAAGATCTTCTGTAAAAGCTTTAAATACAAAAAAAAATTTCTTATATTTATATAAAATATTTTAGGTTACTATGGTTATATATGTAGACATTGACGAAACTATTTGCGATTACGATATTAATCTGCCAAGAGAATACCATCGAGCACGACCCATCGATTTTAATATAGCTAAAATAAATAAACTTTACGATGAAGGTAATGAAATTATTTACTATACAGCAAGAAGTTCAGTCTCTACCCACCGAAGAAATGAATACACAGAATTGACTAAACAGCAATTAAAAGAGTGGGGTGCAAAGTACCATAAGGTTTCTGTAGGTGAAAAACCACCGTATGATTTAATTATTTGTGATAAAAGTAAAAGAATTGAAGAAATAAAATGAAGCAGTTTTTTAATATTATAATACCTATGGCAGGAAGAGGTTCTAGATTTAAAAATGCTGGTTATGAGGACTCTAAACCCTTTATTGACATCAAAGGTAAACCCATGATAGTAAGGGTTCTAGAAAATTTAAATATAGAGTTTGATTCGAACTTTAAAACAATTTTACTAACTCAACAAGAAGATTTTGATAAATACGACTTTGCTCAAATCTTTAACACTATAGGGCATGAAAATATTGAAATAGTAAAATTAGACGGTATAACTGAAGGGGCTGCTTGCACCTTACTACTTGCTAAAGAATTTATTAATAACGATACACCAATCTTAAGTCTTAATTCTGACCAACTTTTAGATTATAACCCAGAGGAAACATATTTTCCTTATAAAAACTATGACGGCGGTATAGTTTGCTTCGATTCAGATGATATTAGATTTAGTTTTGCAAAAATTAACGAAAATGGATTAGTAAGTGAGGTAGCAGAGAAAAAAGTTATATCGACTAACGCTACTGCAGGTTACTACTATTGGTCGAAAGGCTCCGACTTTGTTAAATATGCCGAGCAGATGATTAATGCAAACGATAGAGTTAATAATGAATTTTATGTTGCACCAGTTTATAACTATGCTATTAAAGATGGTAAAAGAATAACAATTACCTATGTTGACAGAATACACAGCACAGGTACTCCTGAGCAGTTGGAAAAGTTTTTAAATGAAGAAAGCAGTTATTTTATCGAATCATTATAGGAGCTTTGAATATATAGCTAGTTACCTTAAAGATTTTTTCGGAAAAGATACAGATTTTTATATATGTACTTGGGATCATGAGTATAATTATGAAAATCAAGCAATAAAAGAAAAATACGCTTTTGAAAAAAAACAGGATGTACAGTTATCTCCCCTTATGTATAAGCCTATTGATATAAAAAAAATTCAAAATTTTATCAGAGAGTTTAATCCAAAAGATTACAAAATCTTAACTGATGAGGAATTTGATACATGGGCAGAAAAGATGCCTAATGTACCAAAAACGAGCAAATATCACTCAAGACAAATATTAGGTAGTTTTTTGCCTCCTAAAATTTGTGCTGATATGATAAGAAATAGCGGTATAGAATACGATTTAATTTTTAAAAGCAGAATGGATATTATTCCTATTATGTCTGAAGGTTATAATTTTGATAGTTTTTGTGCAACTCTCCTTAATTTACAGAATCATAAACCACGTACTATACTATCTACTTCTTTAAAAATAAACTCTGGTTTGCCTTGGATAAATGATAGGTTTTTAAGTGGTCATGCTGATGCTATTTTAGATTTGTATGATAATTTAGAATATAAAATTAATACACTTTTTTCATTAAAATTTTTACATAAGGAAACTCCTTTACTATTTCATAGGCTGTATGGAATGTTACTAACTTTTACAAAAATAAATGTAAATGCTACTAAAGCAATTTATGATGAAATAATAAGAAAAGATTTTGTAGATATGAATTTGAAATTAGGTAATATAAAAGATCATGAAAAAGCTTTAGAACTTAAAAGAAAAATTAAAGGTAATATAGAGGAAAAAAGTAAAATAAACTTTGATCTATGAAAGCAGCAGTAGTAATCTCAGGACATTACCGATCTTTTGAATATCTTTCCGACCATATAAAACAAACATACAAAGGCTGCGATTTTTATTTTTGCCTATGGGATCACAACTATAGATATAAAAGTGTAACTAGTAAAGCTACTAATCAAGTTAAAATGGAAACATACCTTTCTGAGGAGTTAGATATTGATTCAGTAGAGAGGTTTATATCTAAAGAGTACGGTACTTCACCGGTATTTGTTTCTTCCCAAGAATATATGGATTTTGTCAATAAGGTTCCTAATGCATACTTTTTACACGAAGGTGATAAACGCGGTAGATACGCACAACAGTACCTTATGTATAGAGCTCAATCTCTCTTGAAAGGAGAATATGATATAGTTTTTAGACAAAGACCCGACATTTATCAACCATTTCCTATTCCTCTTTTTAAAATTGCTGAAGAAGTTAAAATTAAATCACAAAAGAAAGGATCAGAGTATGTAATCTGGACACCTAGAGTACATATTAAACGAGGATATTGTCATATAGACGATACTTTTTTTTACGGTTCACACTCTAGCATGGATAAACTATTAGGTAATCTAGCCGAAAACTTATTTAATTTATTAGACAACAAGCTTATAAAACAAGGAGAAAAAGAATATTTTTACTATCATAAAGTTTTAGGATCACTTTTACTACAAACAAGAGTTGATGACGTTATTGAATTACCGCAGTATTTTAAAAACTACATTATCAGATATCCTGATGTTGTAAACAATACCCTTATGTTTTAATGAAAATAGCTCTTCTTCTTTCCAATCACTTCAGGGAATTTGCCGAAATTCAAGATTATATTAAAAATTTTTTTTCTAATGTTGATATTTTTGCAAGTACATGGGACCATGATTTTGAAAATTTTACTAAGTCAGAGTATAATAGTTTAAAGGGAGATATGTCTAAAAGAGAGTTTCGTCTCTCCGGTAAAGGTTATCATAGTTTAGATCTAGAGAAAGTAAAAAGAAGTTTTAAGGATATTAACGTTAAGAAATATTCAATTACAACTAAAGAAGATTATTTTTACTGGCTATTAAATATTAAAAACTCTTCTACCACTTCTAAAAATCAAGCATTTACTCAATACGGAGAAGTTTTTAGCAAGTATAATGCATTTAAGTTAATAAACTTCAAAGAATACGACTATATTTTCTCTACCAGATTTGATATTATACCAGACTCTTTAAACAAATTCCATGATATAGTTAAAAATATCAAAGACGGTACTCTATATACTGAGCATTTACGTATAGTAAAAGGACTTCCTCACATAGGAAACTGGATTATGTACGGTAAAAGTGAAGTTTTTCAAGAGTATTACTGTAATTTAGAAGAAAGGCTAGACTATTTACTGTCTAACCCCATTATTAAAGAAAGAGAAAAAGAAAGATTCTACTTTAATAATATTACCGGGAGTTTGCTTTTAGGTACCAACTTACGTTGGAAGCTTTCAGAGATATACCCGGTTAGGTATACCAAAGATACAGAAAAAATATTTAGTTTAAAGAGTAATAACACAAGTATACTAGGTTCAGCTTATATACCCGACCCTCATGATGTTTAAAAACCTTAAAAAAGCAGTTCTCATATCGGGCCACTTACGTTCTTTCTATAATGCATGGCATAAAATTAAAGAATTTTACGGAGAAGATACAGATTTTTACTTTACTGTATGGGATCACGACTTTATAAACTCTAAAAACGCAGAATATGACACAGAAAAACTTAAAGAGTTTCTAGTCAAAGAGCCTAAAGTAAAGTCTCTTAACTTTATTTCAGTAGAAGATCTACTTAACTGGTCAAATACAATAAAAAACGTTGATAACTCTATAGAGACTCACTATAATCGCTTTGGTCAAATATTTATTTGCTACAAAAACGTTGAATTTTCGAAAGAACACCTTAAAAACTATGATTTAGTATTCAGAAATAGACTGGATATATACCCAACATTACAGCCTCACAGTGTAGATACCTTTAACAGTCAACTTAACGACCTATCTACATTGTATACTATGAAAGATTTTTTATCCTTTGGTTTTTTTAGATTCGGAGAAAGCTTTTTTTACAGCTCTCCCGAGACTTATCTTGAATTATTTAAAGATTTAGGCTTTAAAATATCGGACATACTCTCTAATCCCTTTTTTAAAGCAAAAGAGAAATCGCTCACTAATCATAACCTATGGGGTACTGTAGTGCAGTTTAGTAATATACCTAGAGTAAGACCGTCAGCCTTCGGTCGCTGTAGGGTTCCAATATAGGAAATTTTTCGCGCAAATTTTCCCCGAGTTTCTTGTTTTCTACCCAAAAAGTTCTTATATTAAAGTATGTTAGATGATTATATACTATACTTTTTAGTCGCTATCCTTCAACTTACACAATCTATACTTAAAGTATTTGATATTAAGTGGTCTTATGAAAATAAAACGGCTAAATTAGTTGTTTTAAACTTTATAATATCCGGAGTCTGGCTTTTAAGTACCGGAATAGGAGTGAGCGCAGTAATAGAAGGCGATCTGATAATGGTATCCATATATGTACTCTTGGGAGGATTAGGTAAATGGGTTGCTATAAGTATATTCCAGCAGAATAAATATAGATCATCAGTATATAAACGTATTAAGAACAAAGACCCGTCATGAATTACGATTTCACAATAAGCCTATTGGTATTTACTATCATAATGCTTTTATTTAACATTATTAAAGATTTTGTTATCTTTAAGAGTATGACACCTTCTATTGAATTTAAGAAACGCGCAAATAGAAGATGGATTATTAGCTATATTATAGGATTAATTCTACTGTACCTCTTATATGGTTGATCATTTTAAGAAATATTTAGGTTGGTATATACTAATACCTTCAATCTATTTAGGATTCGCTCATGATGGGTTTATGTTTGTAGTAGCATTCTTAGCTCTAATGAAGATACCTCCTTTTAACTGGGTAGATAAAATGTTTGATTGGTCTGCAAGTTTAAGTATGAAGTTGCGGCAAAGAATAAACGTCTTTAGAGATACTAGATCACCTCCAGTAAGTAAAGCGGTATATATCTTAATGTTATTAATTAGTTTATCGGCTCTATATATAATGCTGTTTGTATTACCTGAATGTGAGTTATGTTAGATACAACTGTAATGGTAATAATGATATTAGCCACTGTTTGGGGTGTATATGATGTCTTCTTCTCTGAATAAGAGAAATATAATAATGTGTTCGCAATGCTATGAAGAGTTTGCGACAGGATATGAGTATAGATTACACTGGGAGGAGAAACATTTCTATCCTTATCTTAAGAACAATAAATTTGATCATATTAAAGCAATGAAGGATGCCAATAGAGATAAACATATAGTTAGATTAATAAATGAGATATCTAACAATATATAAATATATACATATATATAACCTATATACCGAAATCTAGCAGCTAGAG
>CAACVD010000124.1_pt1 | contig 32346 bp, 44 predicted proteins | sample 2381771 | NCBI WGS metagenome assembly CAACVD01 (sample SAMEA5211965, study PRJEB30684) | marine metagenome | biome: Marine; feature: Epipelagic; material: Water | collected 2015-10-15 | depth 15 m
ACAGGTGCTGACCCAGTTACATTTTTGCACCCAATGACTGAGGCAACAACAAAAATTACAAATGGCATCGTTATATATCAAGAACAAGTCATGGTTATTTGTAGAGAGATGGGCAAACTAACATGGGAAGAAATAAACCAGTTGCGCAGAGCTATGAGTAAATCCCTCGGAGAAGAATTCTTTGACAGATATTGGATGAGGTTCAAGGCTGGAGCTGAAGAGAATAATATAAAAGAAGAAGATGCTCGCAAGGTTTGGGAACATATCAATACTATGGGTTCAATGGCTTTTAATCGTTCTCATGCAGTTTCGTATGCTTTGATAAGTTATTGGTGTTGTGTTTTAAAAAGTAAATTTCCTCTTGAGTTTGCAGCTGCATGTCTAAGAAATGTAAAAGATGATGAACAAGCTGTTAAGCTTCTTAGAGAGGTTGTAAGAGAAGGACTAACCTATAAACCTTTTGACAAGTTTAAGTCTATGGAGAACTGGTCTGTACAGGATGGACAGCTTATTGGTGGTCTCATAGGTATAAAAGGCATAGGACCAAAAATGGGTGAAGATATTATTAATAGGAGAAAATTAAACCAACCTCTTACTCCAAGGCAAAACACGCTGTTAGACAATGGAGAAACCCCATACGACGATATATTTGAGTGTGAACGCAGGTTTGGTCACATGAAAAAAGATCCCTCTGCACATAAAATACAAAGCGATATAATTGATATAACAAATCTTGATGCTGATAAACCTGGAGAATTTGTCTTTTTTGGTAAGCTAAAAGAGAAAAACCTTAGAGATATGAATGAAACAGTAAACCTTGCAAAAAGAGGTGGTCGTAAAGTCGATAGAAATAACCTTTGGCTGAATATGACTTTTGAGGATGACACTGGTCCAATAATCTGCACAATAGACAGGTTTAGATATAATAAGCTTGGCAAACCTATAGTTGAGGAAGGAAGAATAGGAGATTGGTATCTGATCAAAGGAACTATTAAAAAAGGCTTTAGGAAAATATATTTAGACAAGTGGCGTAAACTGGCATAAGTTATTGATTTTATTGTGTTATAAAAAAAGTTGTATTTTTTTGAAATAAATACTTTACTTCTCTGGCGAAATAAGAGAGAATCATTGTATTAATACTGAGAAAGGAAGAAAATGACACATTATATTAGAACAAATAGACGTCAAGAATACAAAACTTTAGTTGGTGAAGGAATGGCCATTACTAATATTGCAAAATTTTGTGACGATGAAGACAATAAAAAGATTGTTTTTGCTCTTAAGGAGATCATGAGCTGGAACTCTTTCGCTAGGTCTTTAGTTGATCAGGTTGCTAGCAAGGGAAGTTTATCTGATAAGCAATTATTTGCAGCATCTGCTATGTTAGCAAAGGTCGAGAAGAATAAAGCTGAAAGAAAGTCAAATATGACTTCTCTTGATGTTAGCAACATATTGGCTGTTCTTGATAAGGCTGACTCAGCAATGAAGACACCTAAGATCAGAGTTGGTGACTTTGTTTTCTCTAAGCCTGCACCCCACTCAAAGAATGCTGGTTCTCTTTATATCAAGCAGTTGGGTGAGTATATCGGCAAGGTTACTGGTGGTTATTACTTACCAGTGGGCAGTGTATCAAAAGACACCATCGCTGAGATCAAAGAGATCTGTAAAGATCCTATGGAGTCAGCTGTTGCTTATGGCAGAAGAACTGGCAACTGTGCAGTATGTGCTAGGGAATTAACTGTCAAGGAAAGCATTGACAGAGGTATCGGACCAATCTGCGCAGACAAGTTAGGAGTACTGTAATGAAAAAGCACACTCCAGAAACTCGTCAAATTATTTATTGTGACACTGGCGTATATAGGACCACTTGGTGTGGTCCTTATGCCATAGCTGTAATCTGCGGAACTGAATATGAAAAGGCTTATAGAACTGTTCGAGCCATTAGAGGTAAAAGACATTGTAAAGGTATAACTTGCGACAACCTTACAAAAGCCTCTGCGAAACTTGGTGTAAAAGGCAAGTGGGTTACATTAGAAAAAAGGCAAAAGGCTGGCAACTTTATTAAAACTTTGGAAAAAAATAAAGTTTATGTTATAAATGTTACTAAGCATTTTTTCATACTTGATACTCGTGATTATACAACTATTGATAATCAAGTTCCTAAGTGGATTGCTGGTGAGATTTCTAAGCACAAGAGCAAGCTTGTTTCTAAATACTTTGTTGTTGAAAACCCTCAGTTCGAGCCTAAAGAAAACAATGAGTGGTTAATTGAACCTTTGGCAGCGAGCAAGTAGATGTTAATAACAAAAGCAGATTTCGGAAAGTATTGCCTCATCAAGTCAAAGCTTGATGGGGACAGCTTTGAAAAGTTATCTTCACTTCCTGGATTTAAAAAGTGGATTGGTCGGGATCTGCTTTTTGATCCTACAAGTGCAAATATAGATAGAATTAAAAAGTTTTTCCCTGATGCTGAGTGGGATGATTCAGCCTCCCCTGCACTTGATAAATATATTAATAATCTTAAGGAGCTTGAAGACAACCTAAAGATGAAAGAAAAAGATTTCAAAGACATGGGTGATTATAAATTTAAGACTAATCCTTTTGATCACCAACAGAAAGCTTTTTATTTATCAAGAGATAAAAAAGAATTTGCCCTACTAATGGAGCAGGGAACTGGGAAAACAAAAGTTATAATCGACAATGGTGCTTATTTATATTCCAAAGATAAGATATCTGCTATAGTTGTTATTGCTCCTAATGGTGTACACAGAAACTGGTTAAAAGAAATAGACACTCATTTACCAGATTGGTGCCCAAGAGAAACATTTTATTATTATTCAGGCATGGGCAAAAAGCACCTTGAAAATTTTAATAATACTATGAACCCTCTACATGACTGCCTAAAAATATTTACATTTAATGTAGAGGCTTTTGTTAGCAAGTCAGCAATAGACCTAATGAATAGAATATTGCTAGCAAATAAAGTAATGTTAGTTGTTGACGAAAGCTCTAGAATAAAAAGACCATCAGCCAAAAGAACAAAAGAAATAACAAAGTTCGGGAAATATGCTGAATATAGAAGAATAATGACTGGCACACCTATAACTAAAGGACCAGAAGATTCTTATTCTCAGTTTAGATTTTTAAATCCTCATATACTAGGTTATGACAGCTTTTATTCTTTTAGGGCAAGATACTGTATAATGGGTGGTTTTGAGAATAGGCAGATAGTCTCTTACCAGAATATTGATGAACTTACAAGAAATATAGAGGGACACTCTTTTAGAGTTTTAAAGAAAGATTGCTTAGATCTTCCTGATAAAATATATCAAAGATATCCAATAAACCTATCAGCCAAGCAACAAGCCTTGTACAACCAGCTTAAACAATCTTTTACTGCAGAACTTAACGAAGAAGTTCTAAAGGCTCCAGAAGCAATTACAAGGCTTTTAAGACTTCAGCAAATAATATGTGGTTGGTTTCCTAGCGAAACTGAAAGTAAACCTATAGATGATAAAAATCCTAGATTAGAGGCTTTAAAAGATATTCTAAGTGATATTGACTCTAAAGTTATTATATGGGCACGTTTCAGAGCTGATATAAGCCTCATAGAGAGCATGTTAGGTGATTTGGCTGTTTCTTATCATGGAGGCATATCTAATGACCAGAGAGTAAGCTCTGTTGAGCGATTTCAAAATGACCCAAAAGTCAGATATTTTATTGGTCAACCTCAGTCTGGTGGCATAGGCTTAACCCTTACAGCTGCAGATTATGCTATTTATTATTCAAACAGCTTTGATTTAGAAACAAGACTACAATCAGAAGACAGATGCCATAGAATAGGAACAAAGAACAACATAACATACATCGATATTGAAGCACCAAAAACTATCGATACAAAGATAATAAAGGCTTTACGAGACAAAAAGAGTTTGGCTGATATTGTTACAAAGGATCCAATTTCAATGTTTTTATCAGATGATGGAGATGAAAATTAATATATGACAAAGTCAGAGTTTTTGAACAGGCTATATGAGATGCGTTCAAAATGTCAAAATGAAAGTATATTAGAACACATCAACAAAATGATAGAACACATTGAGCATATGATGAGGAATAATCAGTATGACTGAAAGAAACTTTTGGGTTCTTATAAGAAAGTCGATGAAAGATTTAAAAATGTATAGAGTTGAAAATAGAGTTATGAAAGGAATGCCAGACATCCACTATATTAAAGATGGAGCCAGTGGGTGGATAGAACTCAAATACATGACTCTCTGGCCAAAGAGACGGATTAGTACAGGACTTAAATTAAACCAATCCCTCTGGCTAAAAGAGTATGATGAACATAAAGGCAGAGCTTGGATTCTTATAAGGATCGGAAGAGACTTTACAGGTTTAATAAGTGGTAAAAATGCACAGCTTATATTCGCTAGACCATCAAGAACAGATTTTTTCGATTTATTATCTTACAAAAGAATGGGCAACATGACTAAAGAAAACTGGCAAGAGCTCTCGGATGTTTTAACTAAGCCTGTTAAGTCTGTATAGATATAGTAAAAAGAATATAAATCCTAAGACTATAATTCCAACAAGACCATAAGTACAATATTCAAGAAATTTTCTTCTTAATTGTGCCTGTTTATAAATTGTCTCTTGTCTTGTTTTTCTTATGCTGGCTTCGGTTCTTAATAATTCATCCCAAGCACTTTGACCTTGCGTGAATTGTATCCATGTTCGCAACTCATCTCTTTGTTCAGTTGCTTTTTTCTTTGCAGCAAAAACTTCTATTGCTTCTTGCTCAACGGATTTTCCTGCAAAAAGCTTTTTAAATATAGGTGGATTCTTTGCATCTTTTTCAGCTTGGTCAAGGTCAGATATAGCACCCATCCATCTGCCTAAGTCACTCGCCATTGACTCTATATCTCTGCCAGCTTGAAAACCTCTTTTAATTAAGCTGAATGCAGAACTAGCAGTTGCTAATGCTGTTACTGGATCGACCATTACTGTGTAGTTGCCTCAAGAAGTTTTTGCCTCTCTTCCTCGTTTAAACCCTCTATAATATTCCTTAGAGCTGGAGAAGAATCATCTTCTCCACCGATAGTTTCTACGACTTCTGGTCTTAGTAATCCTTGTATTGTTGATGAGAATAATGGTGCTGAAGATCTTGCGAGAAATTGCCTTGTCATTTCAAGTGCCTGACCTCTTGACATTAAATCCTCAATCCCAGAGACCACTGGTTCTCCAGCTATTGGCACCATTTTTAAAGAACTGAATATTCTATTTCTTGTCATTGCTGATGCAAGAATGTATCCAGTGCCAGACGGATTGAGCTTTAGCTCTGCCCAGAGAGTTGGCATTACATTTTTTCGAAACTGTGCTATTTTGTCAATCTCTTCTGGACTAAATAATTTCTCTATAATCTTTTTCTGTTTAACAAAAATGTCATTGTAATTATTTACTATATTTGTTCTAGTTACTCCTGACTTTCCTGTGCCAGCAAAAGCTTTTTCTAATATACCATCTTTTAATAAAGCAATTACTTGTGCTGACTCCTCCTCTGGTAATATTGATTTGAGCTTATCAATAGCAAGAGGCAAAGCCTGATTTGGTGCGAATTTAGAATGGCCAAAAAGAATATTAGCAACTTGGCGAGGAGTGTATTCTTGGTTTGATATTAGCTGAAGTATTTTATTAGAGGCTTTTTGCTGAGGTGTCGCACCTTTTATTGCACCTGTTAAACCCATATAATCTTTGTAAAGACCTGTTGCGTTTTGCAGAGCTTTTAATGCATCCTCGTCACCATATATAAAACCCTCATCAATGCCTTTGAATAATGCATTATCAAAACTGCTTTTTATTTCCCCTAATGCTAATTTCTCAGGACTTCCAGGTGCTGCTGTTCTAAATGATCTGTTAAGCCTTTTTTGAAAACTGTGTAAGGTACTTAAATCTTGATCTTTAAATCTAGGGTTTTTACTTACTTTTAAGAGTTTTCTTAAAAATGACAGTTCTCTTTTTAAAATAGGCATTTGATCAAGCTCTGCACCAGTTATGCCTAAACCCTCTCTTGGATTTGTTACTCTAAATATTGCTTCTCCAACAGACTTTCTTATTCCATCCCTAGTCATTCTTGTATCAAGATCAGGATTGCGAGCATCGTTGTAAAGTTCACCTGCCTGAGATTTAATCTCTCCAGCACGTTTAGTTACTATTGATTGAATCTCTTCACCTGCAGCTCCAGTTACATCAGGTTCATCAAGATTAGTAAATGGCTTTCCAGAGCCAAACTCATTTTGTAATGCTTGTGCATCCTTTACAATTTCATCAGTTTGTGCTTCATCAAAAACCTTAATAACTTTTTGCCCACCAGTGCCTGCAGCTCTTCTCATAAGATCTTCTTTTTCAAGTTGATTCGTTGGCTGAGGATCAAAGGTTGATTTAGGTGGCAATGATCTTTGTTGTCCTTTTGTTAATTCATACTTTGATGTTGATTTTATTACTTCAGGACTTTTTGGCAAGACGTATTTAATTCCAGGAACTTTTTTAATTTTATCTATGATCTCAGGATTAAATTTTGGCAGTTTATTCTTAACTTTTTTCCCAGCTTTTGTAACAACTTTGCCGATACCTTTAGCAACTGGAGGAAGTAAAGTATCAGCTGCAACACCTAATGCTGTGGCTGAACCAATATCAGTTACAACATCACCAAGATTGTCTTTTTTAGCTTTAGTTGTTTCTGGCGTCATAACATTTTCAACAGCTTTGTTAACAGCTTCAGTTGTGCTATATGCAGGGATTCCTCTTGTAACTGTTCCTAGAAGTGTTTTAGCTCCACTTACAAATTTCGATGCTGGTAAAAATTTTATTATCTCACCAACAAGTGTGCCGACATCTGTCCCAGCAAGTCCAGGTTTATTAACATAATAAGGTCTGTTTTTCCAAACTATCATTGGATTGCCATTACTATCTTCGAAAGAACCACCCCATCGCTCATCATCTTTAAAAGAGTTTTGCAAAACCTCTGCTTTGCCATAATCATCTCTTGCCATAAACACTTTTAAATTTGGAAGTAAACCTTCTATAAATCCTGGAGCCTGATCAACCATTTCAGTCATCTCAGGAACTTCAGGAAATTCAAGCTGGTCATCATTGGCACCAGTTACAGAATCTCCGACAGCTTTCGGTAGATTAGCAATCTTTTGAAAAAGACTTTCTTGTGCCAAGTCCCCTGCTTTTTCTAAACTATCTTTGTTATCCTCTTCACCTGGAACAACAGGTTGAAGATCTCCTGGTAAAGTTAATCCCATCTTTAGTCTCCTTCCCAACCTTTAATTAAGTATGGAGCCTCTCCATAAACTTCAAGACCATTATTAACTATAACAGCACCTTTAGGAAGATTTTTAAACCAATCATCAAACTCTTCTTGATTCTCTGGGTCTCCTTCATATTTTTCAAATAAACCTTTATCTTGACCTGATTCCCTAAGAGCTTGGTTTAGTTCATCAAGACTTGTAAATCTATTATTGCTAAGAAGGTTTTCTTCTAGCATCTGCAACTCAGCACCTTTTTCCATCATCTTCTTCATAACATAGAGAGAAACATAGTTCGCTTTTGCTGATTTGCCTAAGTCAGCAATCGCAAGTTGATATGCTTTAAACTCCATGTCTGAAGTTGAACCAGAACCAGGAGGACGCATCTTCGGTGCAAGATAAAAAGATAAAGCCTGAAAATCCTCCTGAGCCATAATCGCAGCAGCATCTGTTCCAAATGCACTTGCTACAAGTCTTTGAAATGGTAAAAGTTTTTCTTGGATCATCCCAGTTTTAATAGTGCCATTTAAGAGTCCAGTTAATGTTCCCTCTATTCTTGGAACAACATTAAAAGCATTATCCAGATGTGTTTGCTTAGTTCCTGCAAGTTTTTTCATTCTTGCATCTCTATATGTTACAAATCCTGGTTTTACTCCAGTTATAGGGCTGAACTGTAAAGAAGACACTCTACCATTTATTGATAATGGAGTCACCTTTTGGAAATTATCTCCTCTAACAAGAGGCTTGCCAATTAGGTTTTCATTTGGAGCAGTTACTTGAGAAACAAAATAATCAAATCTAGGACCATCTTCAGGGTAACCCTGTGATTTTATAAACTCTTCTGCATCAGCTTCGCTCATTAGCATAGCCTGACTTCCTTGCCCTACTGTCTTAATCTCACCATCAGCTCTATTTAAAACACCTCTATTCTGAAAAGCCTCATTGCTGCTTAACATAGCAACTTGCCCAGCTTTGTATTCATAGCCATTTATTGTTCTATCTTCTTTTAATGTATAAAAATCTGTTTCCATTGATCCTTTAGTTGGAGGTGAAGAATATACATAACCATGTGAAGCAGTTCCGTCTCTTGCTCCCATAAAATCTTCACTTCCTGGAGAAAATGTCCTTCCTGCACCAGACTCATTAAAAAACTCTACACCTTTTATAGCACCTGCAGCAGTTAAATCTGGCAATATAACTTTTCTTTTAACATTACCAGCATTGTCTTGAACACTATAGTTATAAAGTGGTGCTCCTTCTTCACTATATTTTACTCTGCCATTCTCATCCAAAACAGGATCAAGCTTTACAAAATTCTCACCTTTTCCTGTTCCTGCTGGTGCTTTTGGTGGCTTTAACATGTTTGCTATGCTTAAAGCTGTTGAAGGAAGTTTTGCCTCAGCTTCCCTTCTTGCTTTTTGATCCTGTAATAAATAAGAAACTGGTGACTGCACTGCTGTCCCAGCAGCACCTAATGCTGTGGCTCCAGGTTTTGATGACTCAGCAGCAAGATTAGAAAAGAATAATAATGACAGCAAGGCTGGGTCAACAGGTTCTCTCTGAGGAACTAAGCTTCGAGCTATTTCAGTTGCAGCATCGATATTAGCTCTGCCACCTAATGCTGATAAAGCAGCACTTGGCAGGTTTGATAAAGGTGTGCCAGAAGCACCAAAAGTTTTATTGTCATTGACAGCCATTTTAACCCTTACTTAAATAATATGCACTTGCTAGTGATCCAAGACCACCTAATGTTTGCCCATAAATAGATGGTGATTGTACGAACTGTGAACCTCTTTGAAGTTGTGTGGTTGTTGATTCGAATGGTATACCTTTGAGTGCACCTATTGCAAAATTTAATCTCTGAAAAGGCATTTCTCTTTGATCAATAAAATCAGTAAAAGCTAAGTCCAGTGCTGCTTGATCAAGTTGTCTTCTTGCGTCGCCTGCAGTCAATAAACCACTTGCTGCTTGTTCTTGTAAACCTTGAACCAAAGGTGCAAAGCTTTGAAGTTGTTCTGTTCTTCTAAGTCTTGCTGCTTCTTCTGTTTCATATCCTGCTCGCATGGCTGACTCTGCACCAAATCTTGCAGCTCTGTCTCTTTCTGCTCTGGCTTGTGTTGCATCTCTATCAGACTCAAATTGACCTCGCATAACTCCTTCAGCTTGAAACCTTGCATTTCTGTCTCTCTCAGCTTGTGCTCTATCAGCATCAAACCTATTGGCTGCAAAACCTAGACCCTCTCTTGCAGCTTGTGACCTTACATCACCTGCAGCTCTTGCTCCTTCAGCTCCTAAAGTTGCTTCGGTTAATCCTAATCTAGAACCAAATGCACCTCCTCCTCTTGCAGCTCTTGCCCTAGCCTGAACACCTTGTTGAGCAACTTGTCTTTCTATCTCTCTTACAGCTGGATCTGATGCTGACTGAAATATATCAAGGAAAGGCTGTGCTTGCCCTAAAGTAAATGAGCTTAAATCAGGACGCTGACCTAAAAGTTCATCTCTCGTTGCACCTGTGTAAGTTCCGAGTTCTGGAGATGTGCCAGTGAGTTGGTCTCTCGTTGCACCATCAAATCCTGTACCTAAACCTAAAGCAGACCCATAAGCCTGATCCAAATAAGGTTGATATGATCCTGAACTTTTTGATAATAAATCAATAGCACTTTGCTGTTCTGGTGTTAGTTTGCTTCCATCATAAGTTGCTATTCTTGGACCAGTGTAAAGAGGAATTTCTCCACTTGCGAGTTCTGATGCTTGTTCAAAAAGTCTTTTTCCTCCCTCGGCAACATAAGAAGGAATGCCTGTACCAGTAACTGTTAAATCAGACGTTGGTAATTCTTCTGTTGTTGTTGTACATAAACCACCCATTAAGCGACCTCCAAAAATACTGAACCTGCCTTTTGCAAACCAAGCCTTTTAAAGAACTTGTCTTTTCTTTCAAGATCTTTAGAAAATACATGACCAAGCCTAACAGGAACTCCTGCTTCTTTTCCTACTCTTTTAAAACTTCTTGCAAGTTCAAATGCTGAATTACTTTTTCTTGCTTCCGGAGTTACATAAAACCAAAGATCTCCAAGATATTTTTCATCAGACCACCAGTCACTTGAAATTAAGCCACCAATTGAACCCTCAATAACATTATTATCATTTAAAGACACAAATCCTACACCTCTGTGAATTGCTTCTGATATTTTACTAACCATTTTTTCAGAGTGAATTTTTGATGCTGGGACATCTGTACCATTATGCATTTCTATTAAAAGTGCAATAATTGCAGAAATGTCTAAAACTCCAGCTCTCCTTATTATCATTACATATTCCCGAGTGCACCCATTTGAGGTCTTTCCATCTCCTCAGAACCCATATTCATTTTCTCTATTTCCTGTATCATAGCTCCGAGTTCTGGTAATAGTTTTATTAGTATTTTAGCAACATCAGGACTTATAACCTGATCAAGCATTTGTAATTCTTGTGGACTCATGTTTGCTAGCCTAGCCATAAGAACTGCACCAATCTCATCAGAAGGCATCATAAGATTCTCTTTTGCTTTTTCAGGCATCATGTCGAGTGGTCCTTCTCTTCTCATGTTTGCGCCTTTCATGTCTGGCATAGGAGGTCTTTCTCCCATAGCTCCCATTCTCATCATATCATCATCTGCCATTTATATCTCCTTTTGTTTATATAGCACAGACCAATCTGTTGACTTTTTAAAATTACCTATAATCCAACAAGTTGGCTCTAAAATTTTCCTGTATACTTTTCCAAGATAATCAGGATTCTTTCTTTTCCCATATATGTAAGCTATCTCATTCGCTCTATGTCCAGCAACATGTTTCCAAAACTTAGTGAATCTTCCCTTGCGCATTTGCTTAACCATCCAAACTGCCCAACAATGATAACCATTAACATGCTTAGTAGTAAGATAGTCTCTAGTGAACCTATAATCAAGAAGAACTTGTTCTCTGGTCATTAAGCCTTGTTTCATCAACTCATTACAGATAACCCTGCCACCTACTACGCCACCAAGAACACCACCCACAACTCCTCCAACTCCAGGCAAGAGTGCATTACCTATGGCAGTTCCTATAGCTGAAGCACCTGCAGACTTTGCAGCTTTTGCTGGATCCTCACCCATTAATAATTGAACACCGAAGTTTACAACCCCACCACCTGCAGCAGATGCCCAGTTCTGTGCAGCTTGTTCACTACCATATAATCTCCTGCCAACCTCTTGGAAATAACTTGGAGCTTTTGTTGCCTGCGTTATTGTACTTGCTGATATATTTCCACCAACCCCAGTCAGCACACCATCTTGCAATGATACGCCAGCAGGGAGTTTACTAACATCATAAATAAAACTATTCCCAGATGATTTTGCAGCACCAGAAAGCTGATTAAAAACATCTAAGTTCCCAGTTGCTTTTGCCACCGAAGCATTCGCAAGTTCAGGTTGAAAGAAATCGTTTTTTGTAAGCTGTAATTTAAGACCTTGAGATATAGATGATTGAACTTCTTGCGATGGCAAAGAACTAAAAGCTGATGTTGCACCCTCTAATATTTTAGATCCAGCAGATCCCTCAAGATAAGGATCAACCAATGCTCTACCTGCTTGCCTACCAACTGCCTGACCAAGTTCACTAGCAACTCCACCAATTATTTGATCTGCCTCAGGCATTCCTGGAGGAGTTCCCTGCTTATCAGTTATATCTTTGTATTGATCTAAAAGATCTTTTTGAACTGAATCATTTGGGTCATAGGTTCTTTCCCCTGTTTGTATCATTTTAACAAACTGAAAAGATGGCATTGCTGCTGTGCCATAAACATTTTGTAAATTTTCTACATTTTGCGGAGTTTGACCTTGCTGTTGATAAACACCATAAGTTACAATAGGCTTTGGCTCTGTATTAGTTAAGCCTGTTAATGCTCCTGTTGGTGCTATTGTGTGTGATGGCATATGAACTCCTTTATTTGACCTTACTCTTTATCCGATGTATAATCAACTAATCTCTAAAAAACTAGCAATAACATGTAGTCTGTCTGCTGTTGCTGCTTGAACTTTTAATATTTCGCTTTCTTGTACAACTATAGGTGCTGTTAATAACTCAACAGTTGCATTTGCACTTATTGCTTTTGTTTTAAATAAACTAAATGTTGCTGGACTTGATTCTGCATCAGTCAACGTAGCTGTTATTGTGTCAGCATTGCCTGAGTCTTCTGATACAAGTATGGATTTAATTATGGCAGTTGTTGCAACAGGGCAGGTATAAAGAGTTGTAACATCTGTTGATGTTAAATCTTTTTTAGCATTTTTATAATTATTAGGCATTAGGCAAGAAACCACGCTGTCTGTTCTGCGATCTCAACAGATTTATCTTGACCTGTTGTTTGAGCAAAAACATTATTTTGTTGTATAATCTCTAATGTATTAATCAACCTTGTCATTTGACCTTGATTGTATTGTGGTGGTGGTGATGGAAGTCTTACATTGACTGTGGGTGCACTCATCTCAATCCATCCTTTCTTACATTAACTCTAAAGTCTCCAAGAGTCCAATCATCTGTTGTTCCAGAACTTGAGAACTTCATGCTTACTTGTCTTCCTTTTGCTCTTACACTTATGTTATCGGTTGATGATGTTATGTTAAAGCCACCTTTTGTTGTTTCTGTTCCTTGAGGGTGTTTTCTTGTATTTAACGAAACTGATAATGTTGTGTCAGAGGTCATAGTTGTATCGGGAATAATTCTGTCAATCATGTAAAGTTCATTCCCATCTTGACTTATTTCTCTGGGAGCAGTTTCAATGTGACAGTTCATAGCAGACCCATTATTAGATGTTCCAGTTTCATGGTCATAAAGAAAGCCATTAGCATCAAATGCAAAAGGAACTTGTCTAAATCCAAATGCATCATTCCAACTTGTCCTGTCAAGAGTTCCTATTGACCAGTTGTTCTCTCCATAATTATATATTACATAAGAGTCATTTTCAGGGTTTGTGCTCCCTGCAGAGTTTTGATCTGATACATAAAACCATATGACCTCTTTAAATTTTTTATTATGTCCAGCTGTTACTTTGTCAATAAAATTTCTTTGCATTCTATCAAAAACAAAATGCTGAACTGGGCAAGGGAGTTCTTTTACAATACCATCATAAAAGTAAAACTGTCTTTTGCCCATCCAATATACATCACCATCAACTTGCACCATAGTGTTTAAGCCACCTGCACCTGCATCAGTTGCCAATAACCTAAACTGAAAAGTAAAAGGTGGACCAACAAAAGTCATACCATATATTGCTTCATCAGTTGATATAATCATTTCTTCTCTAGCACTTATCATAGATATTATTTTTGTCCCAAGTTGTAGTCTTTGGTCACCAGCAGTATTTGTCGCAGTTGGTCTAAAGTTTGCGAAGTCTTCTTGATCAGAGAAACGAACTAACATCTCGTCAACATTACCAGCACCACCAAACTCTTGACACCCAGCAGCAATAAAGTGCCTGTCAGGGAAAGATATAGCTGTAACTCTTGCAATACTAGGAACACTATCAGCACCACTAATTCCTGATAATAAAACAGCTCTGTTAGATTCTCCTGCAGATGTATCGTAATAATATATAGCACCATTTCTTATGCCAGCAAGAAGATCTTCACCCCAAAGGTTTAAATTCCAAGATGAGTTATCAAATCTAACATCAGATCCTGCCTGACTTCTAGGAGTGTTCCAAGTTCCTTCACCCCAACCACCTACACCCCAACCGAGTGCTGGATCAGAACTTTGCTTGCCCAGACCTGCATCAATGCCAATAAGATATTTTATATCGAGTGCTGTGCCACCACCAGCAGAAACTGTTGAACTAGCATTAGAAGGAGCAGTTATTGTAAATGTATTTGTTGTAACAGTCTCAACTTCATATCCAGCTTTCCTGTTAAGTGTGTCAGCAGCAATACCACCTGTCGCTGTTGCTTGTTCTATGACAATATAATCACCAACTTGAGCACCATGACTGTTGTCTGTGACTGTAATAGTTGCACTCCCATCAGTTGTAGCAAGAGGGTTTGACAAGTTTGTTGAGGTTTTTCTTAAAGGTGTTATATCATAAACGCTGTTATTCTTGACTATATAAAGATGCGTATGTGTTCCAACTGCAAGTCTATCTTCACCATCTGCCACAGCTCTCCAGTTTACAACTTTCCTTGCAACTCCCTGAAGAGATGTTGGTGTATTAGTTGTCGCACCAGCTGTATCAAGAGAGGTTATAACATCTTTCTGCCACCCACCAAACTTTTGAGGATAACCATTTTTAAACCTTACAAGATCACCATCAACATAAAATGGACCATTCTTACCAGCAGCATACTCTGTTATGTCTTTTACAATTCCAGGATTATATTTTAATAACTGTAGAGGCATCAAATCATCTCTAAGGCTTTTTCTTTTGTTTCTTTGTTTCTTCTTGTCCAACCTTTACCAAATGTTTTAAAAGTTGATAAACCTTCATAAAAACTCTGCCTCTGATCATGCAGTTGCTCTATAACATATTTTCTATTTTGGCCATCTAAAAGGTGTAATGTCTTTGGACCAATGACACCATCAGGACTAGCACCACATATTTTTTGTATTGCCTTTGCTGCTCTAGAAGTTCCTGAGTTTACTGCCCAATCAAATACTGCCCAATCGATTCCATTTTTTAAATGATCACATTTACATCTGTCCCAATACTTCCTTTTATATATAGGTGCAACATCTTTTTGTGTTAATGCTCTCATTTCTTGCTCATCAACTTGCCTGTCAACATAATCTTCGTAAACTTGTTTTGTCACTCCTAAGTTTGTCATCCCTCCAGGATCCTCTGGATGATTTACAAAACCACCTTCATGAATTAAAAGCATTTCTAAACATTTTTCAAAATTTTCTATCATTTCGCTAATCCTTTCGTTTTCTCATATGTTCTTAAACCACCTAAACCTAGCATTCCCAACAATACAGTCATTAAGGAGTCCATGTCGAAGGCTGGGAGTTCTGGCAACTCTGCACCTGCCCAACCTGCGATGAATAATATGATTGGGGATACCACGAAATGATAAGCCAAAGCAATGCCACAAATCCAACCAATAAAAGGACGCCAGCCTGCAACAAATATTGACCTGTGTTGAGCTTCTGACTTGTTGACGTCCACTTGCGCCATCGCAGACTCATGAGCATGCTTTTCTGCCATAGTAGCAATGTCATGCGCCAACTTAGCCTTTTGATCTTTGTCTTCAATAAATTTATCGAGTATTCCTGCAACTGGTCCTACCAAAGTTTGTAATATGCTCATTTCTCTCCATTTCCGTTTCTTTTCGAAAGTTGATTAAATCCTATAAAGCTTGCTAAAACACCCATGTTACTGAGAACCCAGATCTCTGCAATGCCTGAAAGATGATCTATTCTTTCTATAGGAACAACTGGTGTCATCAGCACCACGATAAAGATTGTAACTGTCAATGCTGAAAACCATACTAGATACCTCTGCTGATCTTCTTTTTTGTCTCTGTTTTCCAAAAGAACCATTCGCTCTTTGATAGCCATCTCTTTATCAGTTACCATGCCATCTCCATTTGTGTCAGCTTTTTCCCAAACAGATCCTTTTTCTAATGTCTTTTGAACCATCAAAAACCTCTTGCAATTATACCTATCAAAAGAACAATTATAGTTCCAGCAGTTCCTATAAGTATATGCTCTATTCTTTTTACCCTGTGTATTGTTTCTACCCATCGCTCATCAGTGACAGCGATATGTTTTTGTAAAGTTACATTAAGTTGAGTTGTTGTTGGTCTAGACATTCGGGAAATCCTCCTCAAGTAACTCCCAACCTTTTGTGTTATCAGATTGATAAAGTGACTCATTCCAAACATACCTGTACATTTTTTCTTTATTTTCAATTTTAGTAAGTTGCTCGCTAGTAAAATCAGGACAAGTCAAGGGAGGCTCGTAATGTGCTGTGGTTGTGTTGAGTGTCCAACTTACAGCTGGTTGCTCGAGAGGATCATAAAAAATATCATTAACTGTATCATAAATAAATCCTGGACCAGCAAACCTGCCTCTTAGAGCTTTGCTTTGGTCTAAACTTAACTCTGTAAAATCTTGATGGTCTTTCGCCACATAATGTTTTCCACCAATAGTGTTATAACTGGTTTTTATCCACTTAGATTTATCACCCCAGTTCCCTGTGTCTAGTTCTGTTTCTGTTATTACAATGACTTCCTGAACAACATTATTATTATCTATTCTTGCCCAATGACCCATTTAACTTCCCTGATATTGATAACGAACCATTACAATCCCTGAACCACCAGCTCCTCCATTTGGCCATAATCCATAGGCATCGTATTGAGCAGAACCTGATCCACCACCACCAGAACCAGTGTTTCCTGTTGCACTTGAACCATGAGCACCAGTCCATTGAGAAGAACTACTGGCATTGTTATAAGTCATCTGACCACCTTTTCCAGCTCCAGCTCCATTTGATGCACTGCTTGTTCCTGTGTTTCCACCAAAGCCACCTCTAGAGTTCCAAGAACCACCTCCTCCTCCACCAGCTCGTGTATTTCCATTATAGTTTGCATTACCAGCAGAAGAACCTTCACCACCACCAGCATAATATTCAACGCCACCAATCGTAACATTTTGGTCAGAGCCAGCATTTCCTTTTCCACCACCTCCTCCACCTCTGCTTGCACTTCCACCAGCATTGCCTTGTCCAGAAGTGGCAGAACCAGCAGTTGCACTTTGGCACGCACCACCACCAGAACCACCAGCGGAACCATTTCTTTGAGAAGTGCTTCCAGCTCCACCTCCTCCTCCTCCACCAATTGCAGTTGCAGTGCTATTTCCTGCACCACTACCTAAAACAGAGTTGCTGCCACTATTCTGACCGAAGCTGGTATTGTAAGAGCCACCACCACCAACTGTTACAGTTAAGTTTCCAGTTCCATCCACAGTGAATGTACCAGTAAGATATCCACCAGCACCTCCTCCACCAGATCCTGAATTATAAGTGCTCTGATTTCCACCATATCCACCAGAACCACCACCACCAATAACTAAATAATCAACAGTTGCTGATGCTGATCCTGCTGCTGCTTGAGTAATCTGAAGAGTTCCAGAGGATGTAAAATAATGAAATTTGTATATACCAGAGGTTGTTGTTGAACCACCAGTTGCTGCAAGATATTTTAAAAATGCTTGTCCCAAAAATTCAGAGAATGATGATTGTGCTCCATCACCTTTGTCAATGATACTTCTTATATCAGTGTCGTTTAGAGAACACGTTGTCCCAGTTGAACCACCAACTTCAACATGCATTTGATCAAGGCTGATTGGGTTACCAGATGATGGTAAAGTCATTATTTATTCTCCAGTTCCTCAACTCTTTTTGTAAGTTCTTTTACTGCTTCGATAAGCACTGCTGTTATTCTACTATAATCAACAGACTTTGTCCCCATCTCATCATCAGCTGTAAGAACAATGTTAGGCAAAACTTCCTCAACCTCTTGAGCTATCACACCAATATTCTCTCTGCCATTCCGAGTATATGTTACACCTCTAAGGTTGTTGACTTTTTCTAATCCATATTCGAGTGTATTTATATTAGACTTCAATCTTACGTCAGAGAATGCTGTTACGTTATTTTTGAATGTTGCAGCACCATCTTCTGACATATCAAGAGTAAGAGCAGTAATTGTTGACCCACCATCTTCACCCTTAAATATTATATCTTTGTCGTTTACTTCAGAACTTATTACAAAGTCACTTGATACATTCCTTAATCTACCTATAGTTGTGCCACCATCATTAAAAAAGAAATTACCTCCGTCAGCATCAAGAATAATTTCACCTGCAACATCTAATGTAAAATCACCACTGCTTAAATCTATCTCTGTGCCATCTATCGTAATATTGTCAACTACAACTCCAGCGTTTGCTGTGACTGCTCCTGTCACTCCTAGAGTTCCTGCCATAGTGACTCCTGTTGCACCAGTTGGGATCTGTATGACAGCAGTATCTGCGTCGTTCTTTATAGTTACATCGTTGGTGCTTCCTTGTCCTGTTAAGATTAAACCTTCTGCTGCTGTGTATCCAATTGCAGCATTATCACCAGCAGATGTGTCTCCATCTGCATTTAATGTAAATCCTGTTATATCGCTTACAACATCTAATGTGCCAGTCATAGTCACATTTATTGTTCCTGTTGGTATCTCTATAACATCAGCATCATTATCATTCTTTATAGTTACATCATTTGTCGAGCCTTGACCTGTTAATATAAGTCCTTCAGCAGCAGTATAACCTATTGCAGCATTGTCAGAAGCAGATGTGTCTCCTGTTGCCTCAAGAGTTGTTCCTGTTATAACCCCAGAAGAAGTGATAGCACCAGATGAAGTGAGGGCTGCAACTGTGGTTGTTCCTGTTAAATCTAAATCAACTAAAGCATCAGTGACAGCAGCACCAGATCCTGCACCATCTAAATAAACTGCCTTAACAGCACCTGCTCCTATTGTAACATTTGCACCACTACCTTGACTTATAATTATATTCTGAGATCCAGAAGTTCCATTTTCTATAATATGCAAACGACTCATAGTGTTTGGTCCGATTGTTATTGTACAAGCAGAGTCTAAGGTTCCTGTATATTTTATATAGATCGCTCTTCCTGGATCTGTTGCACCATCGGCAACTGTTGTTGTATGAGTGTCAGCGTTTGTTGTTATTGCTTCAGTTCCAAACCCTAAAGCTTCAGATATAAGTTCAAGGTTTGTATTTGTTACATTACCCCATGTTCCTGACTGGTCACCAGTGCCCATCTCATTGAGTCTAAGGTCATTTACAAATGTGCTTGTCATTAATCTATCCTCACTATTGCATTACTCGCAGTTGCTGCTGGAAAAACTATTTTAAATGTTCCTCCTGAAACTGTAAAGTCACCACCAAAATCTAATACTGCTATCGCACCTCTAGCATTTGATGAAGCATCCCCAAGTGTTTTGTTATATATTAAAGCTCCTCTAGCAGTGAAGGATGCTGAAGTCCACTCTGGGTCAGCTGCATCAAATACACCACTTGTACTGTTTTCTGTTACTGCTTTGCTTGAGAGAGCTAGTCCTCCTGCTGTATAAGCACTCCCAGATGCATTAGTTATTTCATTCGATGTTGTATAACCATCTGTGCTTGCACCAAGACTTGCTGAACTTGTGTACAATGCGATATGTATTGTATCTGAATCTAAGTGATGATCACCTAGTAACAAATCTTTTTTAAACAATGTACACATTGCTTGTGATATAGCCATTTAAATACCTCCATTATATTCTGCTGTGTAGTTTCGACCCATTTCTTGTTGAAATAGCTGTATTGCCTCATCAAATTGTCCTTTGTACAAGCTTACTGTTTCTGAGGCTTTAAGGAAAGTAGAAGTTTCATAAAGTGCTGCTTTCAATAAAACATTCTCTGCATTATTACTCACCCAGCTATTTGCATTTGAACCAGATAAACCTGTTTCTGGAGCAGCAAAGTCAACCTGATATGATAAAGTTGAACTTGGTGTTGGTGCTAGAGTTATGACTGTTCCTGATGTTCCTGCATTTTTGGTTGAGTACATCCTTGGAGTTCCTGTTGTAGTAGAATTTGGGTGATAGTCTCTTAAATAAGAATCAATTCTATGATCTAAAAAGCTGACAACATTACTTGATGTAACAAAAACCTGTCTAATCATCCTTGCATTAGCGACAGTATAATCTGCTGTGCCAACTGATAATGTTCCTGTTGTTGATTGCCTAAAGCAAGGCAGACTTGGCAGTCTTTGAAATATCATTTCTTCAGCTTGAGATATTATGACATCAATAGAGGCAGTAAGTTCTGTGCTGTCATCTTCAACAAAATTTTGAATATTTGTTTTAAGTTCAGTATAATTCATTTTATAGTCCCCATGCTCCTTCATTCCAGCCACCACTTCCCCAAGTTGGATTGTCAGGTTGTGGTGTTGCTGTTCCTACTCCACCTGTTCCACCTGCACCTGTGGCATTTGGATTTCCAGTAATTTCAAGTGAGGATCCTACTGCACCTGTTCCTGCAACACCATCCTCTGCTTTTGTTAATTCTATAACAGCTTGAGAACTTACAGATGGTGTATTAAGCTGACCACCCATGCCACTGTGGTTTGTGCAGTAATAATATAAAGTTGGAGCATGTTCGGCAACTACTATTTGTGTGTATGCTCCTGCGTTTCCTGGAGTGCCAGATGTTGTTTTTCCTGTTGTGTACTCAGACCCACCACCATGCGAACCATCAGAGGTTGTGCTGAACCTTAATGGATGACCATCATTGCTTGCATCAGACTGATCAAATTTGTAAGTTTTACCTTCAGTTAAACTTATTGTTGGTGCTGGACCACCACTGTCAATATAATACTTGTTACCACTTCCAGGATTAGAAACTGTTATAGCAAGAGAAATAGTTCCTGATGCTGGGGTGTAAGCTGTGCCACCCATAGCTGAGTGATTTGTACAATAATAATAAAGAGTTGCTGTTCCTGATGCAACGACAATTTGAGTATATGCTCCTGCATTTCCTGGAGTTCCGACAGTTGTAACACCTGTTGTATACTCTGAGCCACCACCATGCGAGCCATTACTTGTTGTTGAAAATCTTAATGGGTGTCCATTATTGCTTGAGTCGGATTGATCAAGTCTGTAAACACTTCCCTCTTGTAAATAAAGCTGTTGCTGAAGAACACTGTCAACATAATATCTATTGCCAGATCCAGGATTAGCAACTGTTATTGTATAATCTGTATAAGCTGATATTCCTCCAAAGGTTGCTAGACCACCAGTACCTGCTAATCCTGTTTCAACTGCAGCTCCGAGAGCAAGCTCAGTGCCAACAGCACCAGTGCCACCTAAACCTGTTACCTCAGCATCTCTGCTTAAATCAAAAGAAACAGTTCCTGCTCCACCCAAGCCAGATATTCCAACTCCAGGTCTATTTAATTTATCAAGGAAGGGATCATAATTAAACCCAACAAAAAAATTTATGTTTTCTGGTGAATTATCAGACCTTGAATTTCTAAGGGCAACAGCATCTACAATTTGCCTTGGAGGATCAAGTTGTGGGTGTTTAGGGCTGTATTCCTCTGCATCAACTCTTAAACCATCCCATTGTGTTTTTAATCTAGTATAAGGAACTCTGTGACCACCAATGTCACTTATTGCATAAGACTTTTTTCCTTTTGCAAATTTCCCACTTCTCATCAGCTCAAATTAAGACCTGTTGGTCTTATCCTCATTGAAACACCATCATTGTCTGTTGAGGCTGCAAACTCGAAAGCTCTTTCATACATCTGATTTAAAAGAGTAAATTTGTCTGGTTGATATTTTAATGAGAGTTTGCTTGCTAAACCTGCACATATGCAATCTGTCCATCTATAGGGTATATCGGTATCTTGATTGCTAGCAGTTATATCCTCAATCTGGTTCATTGACCAATAACTAAGAGTATAATCATTAGAGTCAGGAACTTGGTATACTGTTATTTGAGGAGTATACTGTTTGTCTAAAAGATATTGGCTAGGCTTACCAGTTGATGTTTTATTTGGCAGTTGATTATATTCAGCAAAACTTAATCTTGTCATTGCTGTATCAACATTATTTTCTCTTATAACAACATCAATAAAATCTATCGTGCCTGCTGGTAAAGTATAAGTTGTTGTGCCTGATGTTAGGCTTAATGTATTATTCTGAACAGTCCAGTAGTTTATACCTCTATTTGCAAACTCACTAAATAAAAGATTGAGACTTCTGCGTGCAGCTTTTGCATGATAACCTGTTCTTGTTTGGTCATCAATCCCTACACGCTCAAAAGCCTCAGCAATAACCTCTTCAACGTCTGGTCTGAATGCTACTGTTCCTGAAGTTGCCATTAATACTCTTTAACTGCTCTTATTATTATTTGATATGCATCGCCTGCAGCACCAGCACCAGTTGTGGTAAATTTTATATCACCAGTTCCATTCGTACCAAAGCTTTGACTTTTAGGCAATCCACCAAACTTTGAAAAGTCTTGATAACCAGACTGACCCTCAGTAAGATGCATAACTATAACATTTGTGTCAGCAGCAGCCAAGACCTCAACAGTCATAGCAGATATTATCCACCAACACTCCATTATCCTTACACCTGTGCAAGTTTCTCCTGCTGAGTTTTTAACAAGACTTGACACATCTATTTTAGAAACTGCACTTTCATCTCCACCATCAACATACTGATACTGGAAAGCAATGACAATTTCTCTAGGATTATCAGAGATCGTCGTAGTAGTTGTAATATCTGCCATGATGATCTCCTAATTAAGATGCGTCTGATGAGCTTGATAGTCCGAAAAATTTTAAAACAACAGTTGTATCAGCTCCTGGATCTCCGGAAAGTACAACCTCAACTTCGTCTGCTGTTGCAGTTGCTGCTGTTGTTGTTCCTCCAGACATACCTAAAACTCCATTGCAAGGGAAGAAACCTTTAAACCCTGTAGAGTTTACTGCAGCTGATATACCATCAACAAAGCCATCAGTGTCTGCGTCTGTTCCGATGTCATTTAAATTTACAGAATTGCTTGCAGCACCTGTAACTGCGACTGTTACACCCATCGGAATAAAATTAGATGGAATTCCTATTGCGGACTCTTTACCTGTTGTTGCACCATTAGCAACTGTAATAGTTGCTACATATGTTTCCATGGCCATTGTGCTTGTAACTGCGCCACTGGAATTTTTAACGATCGAATCAAATCCATCTTGGGATCTGACTGGACCTGAAAAAGTTGAATTGCCCATGTTTGTCTCCTTGTCTTGGCAAATGTCAGCCACACCATGTGACTGTCAAGGTGAAAGAGGAGGGTTTTCACCCTCCCCCAGTTTTTAAATTAGGCACCACCTGTGCCGAAGATTCCTCTCCAGTCGGTAAAACCGAAAGAATATCTTTCACGAACTTTGTAACGAACGTTACCTGTGTCGAAATCACCCTCAACACCTTTTTTAAGAGGTGATCTTTGAAAGTGCTTTAGACCATCAGGCACATCAGTCATAATGAAAAATGCATCAGAGTCAGTTAATCTTCTCATGATATGATAACCTTGAGGGATATAACCACCTTGTCTTATAGCATTTGTATCATTGTCAGATGTTCCTGTTCTTAACTGTGACTCAAGAAGTCTCTCAGCAACAAAAGTATATGCTGTTGGAATAACAAGCATTGTTCCTGTTGCAGCAATCCTTAAACCTCTGTCATCTTTCATGTCAGAAATTTGGATTAGCATTTGCTCGAGAGATGTTTCTGATAAGTCAGCAGCAGTCGCAAGAATATTTGACTGATTCCCATTACGAGTTGGATGGTCGCTTGCGCATAATGTTTTACCATCACCACCTGTCACCCCAGATCCAGTGAAAGCATTATTAAGAACATTAGCACCCTTGATCTCTTTTGTGGATGCCATTGATCTGGCCAATGCTTTTGTGTATCTGGAGGCAATGGATCCATAAAGACCATCTTCCTCTGCTTCCTCTGTTATGCTGAAAGCTAATGCGATTGTTTCATGCTGATATCTAGAGGTAAACTGTTGTGATGCTGAGTCAAAAGAGACCGAAGCACCTTCACCCTTAACAGGTGCATTTCCGAAGCCTTCTAATAGTAGGTCTTCTTCAAATGCTCTGTTTGAGGTGGTTGTTTCGAAAACAGTTTCCCACTCTGGTGGATATCTGTCATATTCAAGACCGAAAAGAGTATTCAGTCCTGGCTCTAACATTTTTGCGAATTGCGCTCTATTCATAGCCATTTATTATACTCCCTATATACCAGCAGTCTGCTTGAGGATATGCTCATTTATAAGCACCTCAACGACAGCATTTGCACCAAAAGCATTCTCTGGAGCTTCAAACAGACTTACAATTTTGCAAGTTGCTGTTCCTGTGCCCATTGATGAATTCAATTGGAATCCTGATTGACCTGTTACAGTCGAGCCAGCACCTGCAACAACATCAGCACAATTACCGATATTTGTTTGGGCAGGTGACCCATCCGACATAACCTTATACACAATGTATGGATCATCATACACATATGCAACTATGTTTGTAGCAGTTGTACCACTTGGCCAATACTGACTATAAACAAACGAACCATCTGTAGCAGTATACTGAACTCCTGCAAATACACCGATGTTGTTCACTTCAGTTGCAGAGTGAGGTGTTATAACCCCATCTGCTGTTAGGATGCAAAGATCACCTGTAAAGATGTTCTCAGCTAAACCTGAAGTAATGGTATATTTATTTGCACGAGCTGGATAACCACTCATATGGCGAACTGGGACAAACCCGAAGGCTGAATCTACATTTGCCATTTTTACCTCCTAGCAAAAAATTAATCATTCATGACAGAGACATCTCTGCCACGGGTTACGTTTGATTTCCTCTCCTGTTGGATTGGAATTCCTCCTTGCCGACTTACAGTTTCGAGTTCTCCTGGAATTGATTCGTTCTGACCTTCTGATCGATCCTGATAATACTTCTTCATTTGTTTGAATTGGTTTTCAGGCATCTCACATAAAATCATCCCTTCAACTCCGATTGATCCTGCCCACTGTCCATGATTAATAGTTGGGAATCTCTGATCTTTCACAGTCTCAGCTTTACGAGGACTCCAGCCAGCACGCATACGTTTATACACATTGTCTGGAGTATCTCTACCCTGAATCGAGGTAGCTATCCATCTCTGAACCATTCCAGATCTTGGGTCTGGAGCATCCAATAATGATGGTGGTTTCCAAGCAGTGTCTGGTCGTTGTTCACTTGCACGGATCTCTTCTCTGGTTTCGCTTGCACGAATGTTTCGTTTCTCTGTCATAGGTCTCACCCTTTCTGTTGTTTCTGGATTTCAGAAGCATATTGCTTCAAACCCTTTTCATCAGTTATGCCCAGCTCTCTGGCCATTCTAAGTTGGTCCTGCGACATGCGAACCCTATTCCCTTTATACGTTGAGCCACCTGCAGTTGGTGCGACTGGTGCTCTGCTTTTTGCTCTTGGTCTAGCAGGAACATTTCCCCCTGAGTTTAACTCAGGAAAAATCTTTTGTAAACGAATATCGAGTTCGTTATAATATTCTTGATCATCTTTATCAAAACCCTCGACCTCTAGTTGAACATCTATTGCCCTTGCAGCTGCAGTTTCACGATCATATCCACTAGAGTTAAACCAGCGATTTTTCTCCCACCAGTTCATAGCTTTCTGGGGTGCTGGTGCTTGAGCAGTTTGCTCTGCTTTACCAACAGTTGGAGAATATGCTTGATTTACTTGCTGTTGTCTTTGCATTTCAGCAATACGCATCGCAGCACGCATATCAGCTAATTGTTCGCTAAATGCGACTTGTGCTTTTGTATCACCATTCTCAACAGCTTTTTCAAGTGCTCTTTTAGTTTGGTCATATCTTTCATTGAACTGATTTTCTGCTTGAGTCTGAGAACCTTGCTCGAGTCTATTAAGCCTTGCCTCTAACTGCTTGTTCTTTTCCTGCAAGTCATTAGCTTGTAATTCAACCTCTCGCCTTTGATCAACAAGTTTTTTTATTCGCCTTTCTACTCTTTGGCTATATTCTTCCTCTTGCTGTTCGGGTTGCTCTTCCTCAACTTTTTGGTCCTCTTCAGACTCATCAGTTGTTTCAGTAACTTCAATCTCAAAGTCAGAGTTTGTTTCCTCTTTGACTTTTTTGATTTCCTCTTCGATTTCTTTCATTGCTTCGTTCATGGTTGCGTCTCCAAGTTATCGCTGTTCTACATATGCTGAAATGCTAACATCTTCTGGAACAATTGATGTTATTTCATCATCATTCAAAAGTAATAGCTTAACACCATTTATTGTTAATTTTTGACCTGCATATTTACCATAAGTAATTCGGTCACCTTTCCTTGGCCAGTTGCCTTTCCAAGCTTCATAGGTTTTTCTGTCTCTGTAAGCAAGATCTCCCAAGGCAAGAATACGACCATGAGCTGTTAAATATTCCTCATTGTCTAAACTTTGCGAGGGGAGATAAATGCCACCCTTAGTCTTTTGCTTGGCTGGGTTTGGCTGAACCAATACTTTCCAACCTATTGGTTGGGGAAACTGATGAGAGCCAATAGTCTTATTTGAGTCTTCGTCAGTTATTATTTCATGTTGATGAGACATGTTATTCATCCTCTTCGTTTATTTGTTTAATTGTTTCATCGATAGTGTTACAGGCAATATCTATTCCTTTGGCCACACCGACGTTTCTTTGATATTCTTGCTGATCGCTCATGCGACCATCAACCATGTCATTTGCTATCTGATTTCTCTGAGTCTTCAACTCTGATTTTATCTTCCTCAGAATGTCTGCCAGCATCATCTTTTAACCCTGACTCGCCTGACATAGAGACACCAGTAACATGGACAGTAACATCCTTATCACTTTCCATAAGAACCTTTTTTCTTTTTAGCCATAACTTTTTTCTTCTTCGGCTTCATGGCCATTTTCTTTTTGCCATTCATTTTATTACCATGTTTCATTTTTTTATCTCCTTTAGATATTAGTGATGAAAATTGAGTTCGATTCATGATTTACTCTTTTTACTTGTACTCTTCTTTTTACCACGAATCAAGTCAGAGTCAGCCTTTCTTGCACCACCTTTACCAGTGGCAAAAGATCTAACCCTACCTATCGCCCAAGAAGTTGGCGTCTGACCTGGACGAGAACCTGACGAATAATAAGCACCCATTCCACGCTTTGCCACTTTTCTTAGTGTCGATTTCGAAATACCTGATGATTTACTGTACTTAGTGAGTGCGGACTCTAAACCACCACCACTCTTCTTTTTCTTTTTAGCTGGCTTTTTTTCTTTTGACATTCTTTGACCTTTTCTTTGCTATGCGTTCCATTTCTGCTTTAGTCAGCGTTCCCTCTTTATATTTCTTTGCTGTTCTTTTTATTTCAGCCTCTTGCGACTTAGGGTTCTTCGCTCCTTGAACATACTTCTTGGGCACACCCTTTTTAGTCTTAGCAACTTTTTTAAACTTACGAACCATCTTTACCTCCTAGACTTGATAAAGCTCCAGGTGCAACAGCTCCTGATACTCCTAGAATTTTAAAAAGATCACCTAATGTTCCGACAAATCTAGGATTTTCATTAACACTCATGCTTTTCTCTGAATATACTTTAGTTTTCGGATCAAGGTCTTTTATTCTTTGCGTTCCTTCATCATCATACATTCTCACAAGTTGTGATGGTTTACCAAGGGACTCTAAGGCTCTTGTTTTGTGCCTACCATCATGAGAGGTTATTTGCATATATGGAATATTTTGTGGTCCTTTTATTATCTTATAATCTAAATAGGGAGTTGTTGGAACTTTTTGACCTGATGTAAATTTATCTCTATATTCGCCAACAGTTTTTTCAACTCCTTCAGAAATACTTGGGTGCTCCATTCTTATAGGAGCTGCAAGCTCTCTAAAGGTTTTTGGAGTTGTTAATGTAACATCACCTTGATCTCTTGAGGCTTCAAGCAAAGCCTGCATTACAGGTTTATCTTCATAATAACCAAAGATCTCTGGTGCTTCCATAGCGAGTTTGCGTGCCCTGTCGCCAGCTTCTTTTTCCATTTGCTGTGGACTCATCAGAACATCTTTTCTTTTACTGAGGTTAATAAAAAAGTCTAGGACTTTTTCTGAGGCTTCCTCTGCTAGTCTTTTAAACATGCCCATTATCTAACTGTCCTCTCGCCTGCTTTTTCGCCTGCTTTTACAAGATCTTTATAATACTTTGTTTTATCCACTCCTTTTGATCTAAGCCATTTAACAATGGCTTCATCAAACTCTCCTTTTTTTGGATTTGGATTCTCTTTATAAAAAAGATCTATTGCGAGTTCAGCTCCATCCACGCTTCCATACTGATAATTGTCAGCTTTGCCAAGATATTTTTCCATTACTGGAGCAATTTTAGGAAAATCTTCTTGTAAAGCATCTTTTGATAGATCTTCCAACACTTTATAAACTGGCTCTCTGCCTGTTCCCTCAACAGCAGTATCTAGCAAGTATGGACTCTCTCCTTTTTCTTGGTAATACAGATATTCAGCCATATCTCTTTCAAGAAGTTTTTTAGGTGTAATTTTTTCACCTGTTAATATTGTATATACTTCTGATCCGAGTTTCAACTCATCATCAAAGCTTTTAAAGTCACTTCCAGTTTTTATTATTGGTTCGAACTTAGGCTGATTAAGAACTGTTTTAAAACCACCTTCAAACTTATCAACAGCTTTTTGCACTGGGATCTCGCTTAACGCTCCTGCCACTAATGGAGTTGCAGCCATACCTGTTAACATTCCTCTTCTACTCATACCCTCTTTAGGTTGATCTTCATCAGGCAATGCTCCCTGCTTCTTTGGAGCTGGAGTGTCACCAATTAATTTGCCGAGAACTCCTTTAAATATTTTAGTTCCTAAGGGCATTATTCTCCTCTTATTATTGACTTTGTTTTGCCATCATCTAACAACTGGTCTGTTAGTTCTGTTCTCCCAAATCTTCCTTGAGCCTCTTCAAAGTCCATTGCTTTTTCAACACTTCTCTCCATAAGACCTAGCATCTCTTCATCTGTAAAATCATTCTCTTTTTGATATTTAATTATATCTTGTCTTTTTGCTGCTGTAATAGCACGAGGTTCATATTTTGCTCCAATAAAAGCATCAATTACTTCTCTTTCTTCCATAAGTTTTTTCATCTCAGCACTTACTTTCGGTGGGGTTGGAACCTCTCTCGGGAGACCTCTTACAAATTCACTAAGACTGTCTCTTTTTTTACTTGCATCGCTAGACATTTTCTTAAGTTCATCAACTGGTATTTCATCAAAACCATCACCCAAAAGTTTCTTTGCATCAATTCTTTGCCTATAGTAATAAGTTGCTGAGTCCAATGGATCATTGTCAATTCTAGTTGTAAGCATTGGTTTATAGCCACTTTTTCTAAAAAAGTCGTCTGATAATCTATTTTCTTTCATTGCATCTCTAAGAAATTTAAACATCTCGACTTCCATTTTATGCTCTAGTTCCTGTTGCTCAATCATTACATTTGGATCAAATCCAGCTGTGCTCTTTCCTTGCAATTGAGCTTCGTTTGCACCATCAAATATCCCAAAAGCTTTATCACCTGCCTCTTGCCTTTTTCTATCAAGCTCTAAAAATTTTTTCTTGTCTGCTTTATTTTTAAAAAGGAAGTCTATACCATTTTCTCCTGCTGGTCCACGCAAAAAGTCTCCACGACTTACACCAATGTCAGACAATCTTTCAGGCTCGAACTCACCTTTAAGAAATTTTCTCATTTCCGAGTCATGAATGAACTTGTCTCCTCCTTTACTCCTCAACTGCAGTTCATTAGTTAATTTCATTTTATTTCTTAAAACTGATAATTTAGTCAAAAGGCTTTTCGGCACGATGCTTGGGACTTTTACCCTTGTAACTTTTGATGCAATGTTTGAAATAGGCAACTCACCAAGAACTCCTCCAGCAATTGGCACAGCAGCAATTCCTTGAAGAACTCCTCTTCTTGATATACCTTTTGGTGGTTTAACATTTGTCTCATCATCCCGAATAGTTTTTGGTCCAGGAGATGTCATCAACACTTCTGGCTTTTCCGGAATTGTTAGATTTGATTCGTCAGCAACTGACTTCCTATTTATATTTCTTAAAAAATCTTTAACTTGATTTGTAACTGGTCTAAGGGCAAATTTCGTGAGAGGAAAAGCTTCAGCAGCACTAACAAGAAAACCCAAGCCAGATCCAGCCATCCCAAGCCGACTGCCTTGCCTGTATGCTCTCATAAAATCTCTTCCTGATTCTTGGCCACCATATAAAACACCAAATGGTGTAACATCAGCAAGACCTAAACCAAGAACATTTCTAGTCACAGGACTTGCTGAACCAGTTATGTTCTCTGAAAGCTCGGCAGATTTTTGTGCACCAAATAAAGGTGTGAGATATTGTTGTATAACACTCCTGTCTCTTTCTCTGAATGTTGGAGTATAGGCTTCAAGTGTTGCACCTTCTTGGCTCTGGGAGAATATAGGCTTATCGTGATTCAAACCTGACCTCCTGATAATTCTTTTATAAGAACTCTCAGGGTATCTTGAAAACCTTTATCAAGCTCTTTTGCAGCAACAGCAAATTTTTTAGGACTTATATTCTGTAAGTTCCTTTTGTCTAAAAAGCTTTTTGCTGCTCGTATCTCAGCTTGTGCCACTTTTTTAATTGCTGCTCTGCTCATATTACCAAGCCTTACAAGACCAATATCTTGCCTTTGTTTTTGGTCCAGGATTATCACAGTTGTGCCTTGCTCTAAAGTTCTTTCGTCTTCCTGGCTGATTCTTTTTGATTCTCATATTAGGGTCACCGAATGTTACCCTTTTAACTCTATCTCCATCCATAACAAAGACAACTGATTTCTTTTTGCCGAAGCTTGTTTCACCCTTGCGGATGCGTCTTGGTTTATTTAAAGAGACTTTTTTACCTTTGAACGTCGCCATTGGGCAATCCTCCTAATGCTCCTGCTACACCTCCTGCACCAACTGCTCCTACGCCACTGGACAATATTCGTCTTGAGTCTGCTTTCTTTGGGTCAAAACCTGCAAATGGTGATCTAAGTTGGCGACCATCAAATACAACATAATCAGTTCTTGGTCCCACATACCGACCATCATAATACATAACATCAGTCGTGCTGTTAGTTACTTGGATTCCATCATAACCTCTATTTATAAGCTCATCTGTAAATTCACCTGTATCACCACCGAAGTCATAAAAAGCTTCCTCTAGATCTTCATATGTGTCATATTCTATTGGGTTGTCCATTTTTAGCTGTAAGGGATAAACTGTTGGATTGCCACCATATTGAATGTCGCCAGCAAAATAATTAGCAACATCTGGATCATCAGTAACCCATGTGCCCATGTCTCCTGGATGATATCCTGGACTTTTCTCATTAACACCTTGAAAAGCATTTATTCCCTGTCGTTCTAGGGGGAGTTCTTCTCGTATTAGTGCTCCAGTTTTAGGATCAGTTCCACCTGTCATTTTCCCTTCCATCTCAACCATAACTTCCCTATTTGTTCCATCAGGATATTTAACATCAATAACACCAAAAGCTCCAGAGACATCTGAACCTTGAGTTCCGTGATAAACTTTTTTATTAAAGGTTTTTAAAAACTCTTCAACTGTATCAACTACAGGTTTGGCAAGCTTTGTAACAAGTTTATTTAAAACAGCCATTACTTTTTGTGAGTAGTTTGTACTTCAAATGTTGCTTTTTTACTTGCACCTTTGTGTGGTTTATATCCACCAGCAGGATTCTTCATAAGTTTAAAACCCTTGCCATCTTTCATCCAATGGAAACCTTTTGGTGCCTCAACTGATTTTTTTGCCATTCTTTTTTCCTTTTTTCTTTTTAATTGATGCAGCTATCTTTTTAAATGTTCCAGCTTTTGGTGCACCTTTAGCACCTTTCTTTCTCATTTTTTCTCCACGCTTTTTCTTAGCATGAATATTAGCATATAAGCTCATTTCCTTTTGCCTTTTTTCTTTTTAAGCTTTTTAAAATCAGCACCTGTGATCTTTTTTCTAGGTGATGCAACAGCAGCAAGTTTTTTCTGCTTCGGTGAATATTTACTAAAAGGCATTATTCTACTCCCTTGAGTTTTTTGCGCATTAATTCTTTTCTTGCTTCATCAACACTTATCTCACCCATTAATAATCTTTGTGCAATCTCTGGGTCATCAAGCTTTGGTATTCCTGGAGCCAATTCAAAATCAGGCTCGTGTCCACGAATCATATTGTTCGCAGGTATTCTTGTTCCTGTTGGTTTATGAACCATGTCAACTGCAGACATAAAACCTTTTATCTGGTCTGAGTCAGCAGGAGCTGATTGTGTAAAGTTATAAGTTGGGAATGTGCTGTCAGGATCTTC
>CAACVD010000125.1_pt1 | contig 32320 bp, 44 predicted proteins | sample 2381771 | NCBI WGS metagenome assembly CAACVD01 (sample SAMEA5211965, study PRJEB30684) | marine metagenome | biome: Marine; feature: Epipelagic; material: Water | collected 2015-10-15 | depth 15 m
CAGATTCGAAGATCGGATGGGCGAAATCGTTTAGGGAGTTGGTATCACTGCTGTATTCGGGTCAGATTCCCCAATGGGACGTTAGCAGAGTACGACCTGCAGGTTCCACGCTTAAAGTTTTTGGAGGTAGAGCAAGCGGTCCAGAGCCTCTGCTTGACTTGTTCCGATTCACAGTTGACCTCTTTCGGGGAGCGGCTGGAAGAAAACTTAGCTCCGTTGAGTGCCACGATCTTTGCTGCAAGATTGCTCAAATCGTCGTCGTGGGGGGAGTTAGACGATCAGCCCTCATCAGTCTCAGCAACCTCACAGACGACAGACTGCGAAGGTGCAAGCACGGGCAGTGGTGGGTCGACAACCCCCAACGTGGACTAGCGAATAACTCAGCGTGTTACACAGAGAAGCCTGACTTTGAGGCTTTCCTAAACGAATGGACAAGTTTATATGAATCACGATCTGGCGAACGAGGTGTCTTTAGCAGAGTGGCAAGTCAGAAGCAGGCTGCACGAAATGAGCGAAGAGATGCTAGTTTTGATTTTGGAACTAATCCGTGTAGCGAGATCATCCTCCGACCCTATCAGTTCTGCAACCTTTCGGAAGTTGTTGTCAGGCCGTCCGATACACTTGCAAGCCTCAAACGAAAAGTACGAGTTGCAACTATCCTTGGGACTCTACAGGCAACCCTTACAGACTTTAGATACCTGAGAAACGTATGGAAGACGAACACCGAAGACGAAGCACTTTTGGGCGTGTCGTTGACGGGGATCATGGACCACCCGTTGCTCTCAGGAAGGGGAGATAAGAATGAACTTAAGAAATGGCTTAGGGCAATGCGCGAAGAGGCAGTCAAAGTCAACAAAGAATGGTCTGAGCGTTTGGGAATTAACTGTTCTGCCGCTATTACTGCCGTTAAGCCTAGTGGTACTGTCAGCCAGCTGGTTGATTCTGCCAGTGGTATTCACCCTAGGTACAGCGATCAGTACATTAGAAGAGTACGAGCTGATGCAAGAGATCCTCTTTGCGCCGTGCTTGAGGCTGCTGGTGTCCCTGTAGAGGACGATGTAATGTCACCCAGTACACGGGTATTCAGTTTCCCTGTTGCGTCTCCTGAGGGCGCTGTGACAGCCTCAGACATGGGTGCTATGGAGCAGCTAGACCTATGGGAGATATATCAAGATGAGTGGTGTGAGCACAAGCCATCTATGACATGTTACTACCGGGACGATGAGTTTCTTGAGGTGGGCCAGTGGTTGTACAACAAGTTCGACAAGGTTAGTGGTGTTAGCTTTCTGCCGTACTCAGACCACACGTACCAGCAAGCACCGTACGAACCTGTGGACAAGAAGGTGTACAGACAGCTTGCTAAAGACTTTCCTAAGGAAATATCGTGGGACATAGAAGAGGCCAGCGATATGACTGAGGGGTCACAGCAATTGGCCTGCACAGGAAACAACTGCGAGTTATGATATAAAAAGGTAAGAGTAACCTTCAGACTTACCTACGTCCTCTGGCTTGTCCTTTGAGTCATGGGACGTAGGTATTCCTTCCTTCTGCATCTTCTTAATGCGGTCCTTTGACTTTTGACACATACTGTGGTAGTCGTGAGACGTATAGTTTACCGTGTGTTTGTCGTTGTGTACTTTCATTCTATTGTCCCTGTGTCTGGTCTGAAGTAAGCATTCTTGCCAGCTGCTTCTCAACATACTGCACAGCAACTTCTCTCTCGCCTTCAGACATTTCGTCGATGATTTCACTTACCATAATGTTTAAGGCTAACTCAGCGTTGGCACTTGCTTTTCCTCCAGCAGACAACAAAGTAATAAGCTTGTTGACGTACTGTGGGTTGGTCACGACTTTGGCAAAAACATTAGGAACATAAAGTGCCGCTGCTCCAATACCAAGCCCGATTCCTGCAGAACCGGCGGCAGTGCCACCAACAACCGCAGCCCCCGGAGCTATTCCTCCCCTCAAAAGCGTACCGGCTCCTTTAAGTCCTTTAGTTTCCAGCCCTCTCAAAAACAGAGCACCTGTATCTCCTGAGGCAGATTCAGCAGTTTCTCTAATTGCATTCATCAGCTGATTAAATCTAGGGAAATCAGGCCCAAGAACTTCTCGGAATATTTTCCGCTGAGTAGGGTTATCCAACTGAATAGCTAAGGTCCTTAGCTGTTGAACATTTGCTACGTCGCCTGACAAAACCTTGGTAAGTTTTTCTGAAAGAAAACCTTCCCTGAAAAGCCTGTCGACTTCTTCAAACGACTGTACAGACAAGGTTTCTCCAGCCTTCTTAGCAACAGAGTACGCTTCTGCCAAGCTTTTCTTCAGTGCTTGAACCTGTTCCAGCCTACTGCCCTTGGCGGCAATATTACCAAGTGACGTGTAGGCCCCTTTAGCTGCTTGAGTTACAAACCCCGCATTAACTTTAGGCATCATGGCGTTAATAGAGTTCCCGTACGCTTCTTTTAGTGCCTTGTATTCTGCCGCAGCTTTAGGGTCTATCCTTTCCAAAGTATTTAGTATTGTTTGTCTAATGACTTCGGAGGCTTCCTGAAGCTCTGCGTGAATAACGTCGTTTCTACCGGCTCCTGCTTTAGGTCCAAACGCAGCGTTAGCTCTGTTGGTAAACGACTTGTCGATCATAAGCAGTTCTGAAACTCTTACCTGACCCGACTGCAAATCCTTAATTCTTTGCATTGAGTCACGAATAAACTTCAGTGTTTCAGGCTGTACTTTGTCAGCTGCTTGTCCAGTTAAAGTCCTTATGTAAGAATCTATAGGATTAGTCAGAAAACGACCATCAATAGTTTTAAAAGTTACCGTAGACAAGGACCTGTTTATTTTGTCTAAGCCCATGCCGTACTGCTTTCTTAAAACTTCTACGCCTTCATCAATTAGCGTACTAAACGTACTGCCCATGTTGTAGGCATCGTTTGCCATTCCGCTGGCGTTCCTGTTTATCAAATCATTTAAAGAGTCAACGATGGCGTTATTAACGGCTTCGATGTTAGCAGCCATCTTTTCTCTTGAGATCAAACCTACAGACGCAATCCTCTCTCTGAAGCTATCAAGACCTGACTTCAATACTTGAGAAGGAAGAAGTGTCGCTCCTTTAGCCTGCAACAGTTTCTGAGTAGCAGCCAAAGACTCTGGAGAACCGGCAGGTAAAACAAGGTCAAGTGCTTCTTGAGCAGTTTCTTCGACGGATTTTCCATTACGCATACGCAAGGCGTACCATGCAGGCTTGAGTTTAGTCAGGATGCCCATAGTAGCTACGTCTATACCAACAGACCACAAGGCTGCTTCTATGCCTTCTTTGTAGGCTTCTACAGTAGTTGACCCTTTAAGCTGCTCAGACTGTGCAGTACCGTATCCAGTACCTAATGCACCCATTGTGATGCCGCCAACAACGGCCCCCGGAGGGCCTGCTACCGCAAAACCTCCTACAGTTCCTGCCATTGCCGCTCCAAGACCATAAGGCAGGTCCAAGTTCTCTTCTAAGAAGCTAAGCTCTGGTGCAGGAGGTGGAACAGTGTCGTCGTCAGTTTCTTCTTCTTCAGGAACAGCAGACTTCCCTGTGTACAGTTCCATCTGAGCTTGGAAACCACTTTGGCTTGGCTCTGAAAGCTTCTGCATTGTCTCTTCAAAAGTGCTCATTATTGATACGCCTTCATAATTTGATCGTAAGTGTACGTTCCGTTTTTAACAGCTTCCATTGCGTCTGCCCTGTCTGCTGCAGGCAAACCAAAGAAGTCAGACTCTATCACAAGACCCTTAGCACGTCTGTAGTCATCATAAGTAGGAGACTGAGCCATTGTAATTGAGTTCTGCAGTTCGTTCTCTGCGTTCTGCAACAGCACACTGAGAGTACCAATGTTGACTTGGTTGTTGGCTACGTAGTCCACAATACTTTGGATGGCATAGTTCCTCTCTCCGTCCGAAATAGCACCAGCAAAGCCCTGAAGACGCCGCATCACTGCTTCTGACAAGATACCAGCAAAACGGCCCTGAGACTTAGGTATTTCTTCTGAGCCTATAAAACGAAGAAGTCCTTTAGACATCTGCCGTGGGACGCCCCCGGTTCTGACTTCTTCAGTAGCCAAAAGATTAATGGCTTCCTGAAGAAGACCTGAAGTTTGCTGAAGCTCGTTTACTCTAAGAGTTGCCTCTTCTCTGTGACCAGCGTAGGCTGTCTCTAGCTTTTCTTGCCTAGCTACCTCAGGCTTATCAAAAGGTGTGTATCCCTGTCTGTTGACTAATTGTAACTGTCCGACAGGTTGTGTAGGGCTTCCGGGTCCGGGAAGCAGAGGTCCTTGCCTAGTGGTTCCGTCACGCATTGTCATAATTGACTGCGTGTAGGTGTTGTTTTGGCTGTCCCTATAAATCAGTTTTTCTGTGCTTTGGACATTAGCGTCCTTACCGCCAGTCTTAAACTCATCAAAGATTTCTCTGGCTCGTGTCGGAGTAACACCTTCCATTTGAGAAGCGCCCTTGAAGTAATCGTTTACGTCCTTAGGGCTTTCAAAATCAAAGTTAGGGCTAGACAGCACTTGCTGCAAAAGACCTTCTTGAGTTTGTGTATCCTGTTCACGCATAAGCTGACGTACGTTTTTAACCTCTTCAGTTCCACCAAGGCCCTGAATGTCCTGCAAGAGGTAGTCAGGAACTGCTTCTCCTCCTCTAGCCATTTGTGACGCTACGTCCACAGCACTAGCAAGCTCACCTTTTCTCTTGGTGTCCTTCATTTTAGTAGCAGTAGCCGACACTGCTGAAGCAGCCTGATTTCGGCCCATAGCCCTAAGCTGCTGAGCAATGTTAAACAAAGCTACGTCGTTGTTGTTTTTCTGAGCTTCGGAAGCTTTCGCCATAAGAGCGTTAAACTCGTCGTCGGTTTTCTTAGCTCTGTACTGAGCACCTATGCCTCCAAGAGCTTGCCCCGTTTGGAACATGCTTCGACCAAAGTCGGGTCTTGCCAACCCACTCAGTACTTCATTTGAAATGTTAATAGCCATTTTAAAACCCCTTAAGAACTAAATAGACTCCTTGAGCCACCACTGACAAGACCACCGCCTAAATCTCCTAGCAAGCTTGCTTGTCCTATAGAAGAAGACAACAAAGCATTAATAGCAGCTGCGTAACTTTCTCCGTAAGTTTGTGCCTGCTCAGACATTGCTTCACGCCTACGTTCAGAAGCAGCCATACCGGGCTCCAGTGCTGCCAGTGTCTGTCCCTGAGGCAAGTAGGAAGCCTCAAGAAGACTTGCACCTGCCTGACGATCTCTGTCTTGGTCAGCCCGTGCGAACTCCATAGCCGTTAGCACGTCTCTAGCTTGTTGCTCTTCTTGTGCTTGCGCTAGGGCCAGCTGCTCTGAAGTGCCTCCAAACATCGCTGTACGGGTCCCTAAGCGTCCTTGAGCAGCTAAACGCTCTTCTAAGGCTAAACGCTCTCTTTCTCTCTCAGGAGCCCTGAGTGCGGCTAAACGCTCTAAGACAGCCGTCTCACGGTCTGCAATAGGGTCCTGAGAAGACGTAAACATCGCCGTAGCACCCGACAGAAGACTTTTACGTAAAGTTTCTTCATCAGGAGACAGCGAAACGTCATAGGTAAACTGCCCTGTTTCGGGGTCTTCGACCATACCAAACTGGCTGCCAGTAGCTGTCGTTACTGTATAAGGCTGGAACTCCAGCATTCCGCTAAGCTCAGGTCCTAAGCCTTGGACAAACTCGCCTGTGTCGGGGTCTGTGTATCCGGGGCCAAAGCGTTCAAAAGCTTCTTGGCCGGTTTTGCCTAGCTTATCATAAGCCTCTTTTATCAGCCCAGCCCCTGCTCCTAGCCCTAAAATTTCTGCAAGATACTCCATTCTTAACTCCTAAAGAAGCTTTCCTAATAAAGCCATTACGTTAATCTCCTGTAGTGACAAGGCAAAACCGTTGATGTCTGCCTCCATACCTACCGTAACACTTGTGCCATAACCAGTGGCGTTTACGTTTCTTCTGCTGGTTACGTTGTCACCTGTTGTGTACTCAGCCGTGGTATTAAACTCACTGACGTTAAATTCTCCGCTGATGCCCCCACCTGTAAGTGGTAGTCTTTCCGTACTAAACACTGTACTAAAATCATAAGCCCACTTAAGAAATGCATCAGAAACATTTGAGCTAACAATAGTTGGTCTAATTTTCTTTAGTAGTTTTATTCTAGCGGCGTCACCAAAAGTAAGTCCGGGGCTATAATATTTAAATCGGTACTTAGCGTTGTTGTCTGTGTAGCCTGTATATTCGCTTATTCCGTTGCTAGTACCTATGTACAAAGTGCCGTTGTTTAAGCGACTAAAAGAACTAAAGCCTGTACCAATCCAACGAGTAACACGGTAAGCGCCGTTATCTAATTCACCCCTGACGTCAAAACAATAGATTACGTCCTGACCGACAAACGACAACAAATAAAAGTTTTCTTCTGGACTATAGACAGACCTAAAAGATTCTGTTTCACTTTGTAACGAAATAATAATGTCTTTTGTAATATTAGAAGACAGAGAAGATATAGGCGCTGATTTTTCTTGTATTGTTCTACCAATACTCATAAGTCCTGCTTGGGACAAAAATATTACGTCAGTTCCTGTGTTTTGTACGGTGTCTCTGTCTACACAACCAACATTAGACATTGTGTCTAAAAGAGTCATTGAGGCGGGTGCAGTTGCCCCTTGATATATAACAATACTACGTTTTCCAAAAATAACTAAAAACCCGTTATGGGCCTCTAATGCAACTATTTCGTCGTGTCCGTCAGGCCAGACTGTAGAAATATCAAGAGAGCCTGAGCTTCCTCCTGACCATACATGCCCTAATAAAAGATCAGACCAGTAAATAGTGGATTTGTCAGCACTAAAGTCGGCAGTCCACAAACGACCATAACCAGCGATTACTTCGTTGCCAAACATTGTACTTGAAACTCCCGCAGCCCCAGCAACCGTGCTGAGTTTTGCCACAGAACCTCCGTTGGCGTACACTAACGGTTCATGCCCTCTTTGAAAAAAGTATATCTTGTCGTTGAAGTTCACCATCTTCCAGTTGTCGGCATTGATAGTGTAACTTCCGGGAGTTTCGTCTACAAGCGTAGTCGTCCCGCTCATTATTTTGTTGTTTCCTACAGAAAAAACTTTAGTGTTTCCTGCGTCATCTTTAAACTGCTTTATAGCACGTATAGTTTTGTTTGTGCCTAAAACTGTTTTGTTAGTGGTCAGTAAGTTGTGACCCTTACGAGCAGCCACACGTCCCCGCTTGTCAATAACAGCGTTGTCTGCTATCTCAGCAAACGTAGGGTCTTGAGCAATCGGAGAGTCTTCGGTGTTTATGCCTTTGAAACCCGGAGCTACAAGATTAATGCTTTTAAGTTGACTCGCCATATTTATACCGTATGGAATATCATTTCTTCAGGATGTTTAGCAGCGTCTAAAGCTACGGCATCTGCTAGTGTTTTGTTAGCAATCTCAAAATACTCCGACACCGACGTGCCTCCGGTTTCTCCACGCTCACGAACGAGCAAAGCCAAAGCCATGTTAATGACAGGCTTAGAAGGTACTAATAACACGTCAGCGTTGTTACTCAGGTCTGCTTGTCTTTTTATAACGTCAAAACGTAAATTGTACACGCCGTCTGGTGTAGGCCCCACAAGAACCTGAGTATCGCCGCTGGCGTCTAAACCGTTAAATGTGTAGTATTTTGGTGCACCTTGCACAGCTTCTGCAATGTACAAAGCGTTGTTAAACCAGTCCTTAGTTTGATAGCCCATAAAACAATTTTGTGTGTCGTTAAGTACGGACATAACTTTAACACTATCGCCACTACCAGTCAAAGAATAAGTGTTGTCTGAAGCTGTAGTGGAAATAGAAATAGTTGCACGTAAGGCAGACCAGTCTGTAGTCTCTTCTACAATTTGTTTTGCGTCGTTGATGTAGTCACTAACCATAGTTGAGTAAGTTGTTTCTGAAACAGCACCTACCGTCTCTTCTCGCAGCCTACGCAATATGTTGTTCATTAAGTTCAAGTAAGTCATTTACAATTCCTTAGTAATCAGGAGAAAAGACTGTTTTTCAGTTCTTTTTTAACAAAGCCGTCCAAAACATTAATTGCTCTTACGGGCGCTCTGTACTGTACAGCCACAAATGGCTGACGTTGGTAGTCAGGCAAAGGTGCAAAAAGCCCCCTGCCGCCACCACCGCCACCACCGCCGCCGCCGGAACTTTCTTCCTCTTCTTCTTCTTCCGGAGGAGGAGTAGTTCCCGCAGGTGTGACACAGTTTCCAGCAGCATCTTCAACAGTTCCTTCAGGACACACACATTCGTCCGTGCCGTCCGAACTCATAACTTTACCGCTACCCTGTCCTTCACAAGGGTCAGGAGTAGTAGCGCCACATTGGTCCAAACTACTAACCGTTTGTCCAGCCCTAGCAGTTCCTTCAGGACATTCTATAGTTGTAACAGTAGTACCACATTGGTCCAAACTACTAACCGTTTGTCCAACCTTTGGAGTTCCTTCAGGACATTCTATAGTTGTAACAGTAGTACCACATTGGTCCAAACTACTAACCGTTTGTCCAACCTTTGGAGTTCCTTCAGGACATTCTATAGTTGTAACAGTAGTACCACATTGGTCCAAACTACTAACCGTTTGTCCAACCTTTGGAGTTCCTTCAGGACATTCTATAGTTGTAACAGTAGTACCACAGTCTTCTAAGGTATCAGCCATAGTCCCATCAGGACATTCAACTGGGGTTACAGTGTCTTTTTTAACACAGACGCCTTCTTCGTCTGGTTCGTATCCTTCTAAACAAGCACCACAAGAGCTGTCCGTAACGTCGTCTCCAGCAATATGCTGTTTGTTTTCTTCTAAACATTCTTCAGCAGTTGGCCCGTTGTCTCCTATTTCGGTGTCTTTTTGAATACAGTTGCCTTCCGCATCTTCTTCAAACCCGTCCAAACACTCATTACATTCTGAAGAATTAATTACTGTGCCGCCTTTCCTTGATTCTTCTTTAGCACAGTCATAAGAACCAACTTCAGTTTTATCTACACACTGTCCCTGATTTGCATCATAAATTTTATTAGGATCTATACACTCGCCACAGTTTCCTTCTGCGTCTGCTGTGCGTCTTCCAGAATCTCGACATTCCTGAGAAGAGAAAGGTATAATAGGAACATTTATAGTATTGTTTATTGGGTCTTTGAAGTACTTGTCGAACAAACCTTGGGTAAGTATATACCCGCCGCCGACTAAAATACTACCGATAGTTCCTAAAACATCATCAATACTGACTTCGCCAGCGTCTTTAAAAATACCCCCGACTTTTTCAGCAACCCAGTCTCCCAAGTCTCCCATGACTTCTTCAATAGAAGTCTCGCCGCTTAAGATTTTGCCAATGTCATGGCCTGCTTCTTTAATGGTTTTTTCAATGTCACCAACTGTTGCTCCCTTGAAGATAGTTCCTAGGGGTCCGGGTAAAGGGAAAGGTAAACCAATGCCTACACCAACAGTTACGCACTCTCGTACCCATTCAGGTAGATCAGAGCCTGAACAAGTAGACCCAGAAGAAGCACTTGACGTTTTGGTAATAATTTCTTCTAGCGTACCAAGAGGGTCGTCTATGACTTTACCAAAGACAGTCTGAATCTCCTCTAGCTTTTTCTGTGCATCTTCGACGGCTTCCCTTCCGTACTCTTCAATTAGCTCCCTTAAGCTAGGATCAATTTCAGGACATTCTCCTGTTAATGCAAATATACCATTACCACAGTCTTCATACTCAGGATAACTGTCTGGGTCTTTGCTTAAATCTATTGGTACAAGCTGACCGTCACTGGTTATCTCGTATCCACACTCACCGGCATTTTTTTGGTCAATAACTGTACAGTCAGCATCACTACTAGAACCGCCACCCCCACCTCCACCAGAGCTAAGAGGAATACACTCTCCGTCCGGTCCTCTTTTTCCTTCCTTGCTATCGGGAAACTCACCAATCCAACACGGAGTTCCTTCTGAGGTGTCAGTAACACACTCACCGTTTTGATAAGTGCCGTTGCCGTCATCGTTGACACACGCAGTGCCATCAGGATTCCTAGCAGTAACACTCCAATCACTACAATTGCTGTACCCAATTTCACAAAGGGCATTAGACAGTACATTGTTACCTTTAAATTTGTCGTTGTTTACTTCACCCTGAAAAATTTCGTCTATAGCTTCTTCAGAGTACCCGTTGTCACGTAGTATTTGTCTTATGTCTGCGTTTGATATATTTTTATCTAAATCACCTAGTTCTGTGTCTTCTGTTGTACCAACAACACTAGAGTAGTACTCTGACCACCCCGGTATATCTTCAAGGTCAGAAACGTCAACGGCTTTGATTACATCAAGGTCGCCAGTCTCTAGAGCATCTTTCCACTCATTAGCGGCATCCATCCTGTCAACACGATCCATGTCATCAGAGTCTAGGCCTTCAATGTACTTAGACAGGATTATGTTAAACTGTTCTAGCAAACCTATATTAGCAGGTGTTTGCCCTCCAAGCTCAGTATCATCGGAACCGCCAGTAAACATTCCCCGCCTTATCTGAGCCTCTTGAGACGTAGCAATATTAGTTACGGCTCGCTGAACAGACCCTGTAGTGTTGATTTCCTCTACCCACGCTTGGCGTTCTTCCATTTCTGGTTCACGCCCAAGGGTTTGTTGATAAGCTCTGTAAACAGCAGCTTCTGGAGACTGAGATATGCCAGTAGCTATTTGCACTAAGGACTGCCCACTAGCCGCTGCAGCAAGCCAACCGTCTATACCAGACTGCAGAGGCTCTCGACCTAAGTACGCCCGGTAAAACTGTTTTATGTCATCGGCAGTAACAGCCATATTACTTGCCCTTCATTTTCATTAGCTTGTCAGCGCCACGTATGCCAAAGCTGGCTGTAACGGCAACAAACAGCAAGTACTGATAGTACTCAGGTAGCTTATCTAGCTCAGTAAACGCAATGCCTACCCGCTGCATGATACTCAGGTCATCCATAGCTACTCCGTAGCAAACCGCCAGTAAGGGCAGGGAAAGAACAACGGTGAACCATTCGTCTTTCCATGACCTTCCACTAGCTTCAGCCATGTGCTGTTCCCACGTAGCCGTATTTTCAATGACTTTCATTTGAGCTACGTGCTTGGCTTGTGACTTTTCGTGTCTGTTAGAAAGCCAGTTCTGAGCCAAGTTTGCAACGGGTCCAACAAGGGCTGTCCACATATCTTAACGGCCTCTCATTTTCTTTACGGTTTCAGTTTCCCAAATACGTATACCTGTCCACAAAATTGTAAACAAGGCCGCTATTGCGGGTAACAAGCCAGCCAAAGCACCAACTCCAGTTGCTATAGAAATTGTATCTACGACCTCTTTCATTCCGTCATCTTCCATAGTTATGCGCCTTTGATAATTACAGCTGTTCCGTATATCACACCAGATGCAAACACTGTTGCTAAAAATAAAGCAATTCCGTCAGCTATGTTTTGTCTTTTCTTTCGTTGTTGATATACTGCTTTTTCTCTTCGTAAACGTATGTCTTTACGCAACTGCATCATTTCTACGTAAGTCTCTTTACCGTATGCCCAGACAATTAACTCACGTATGTGCTTCTCTTGCTCCTGCAGTTTCTTACGAGCTATGGTAGCGTTTAGGGCTTCTTCTTCTACTGACCCGCCCCCAAACAACTTTTTAAAAATAGGTGGGTTTTCTGATTCTCTTTCGGCTTGTCTTATGTCTGATGCGTAGCTAAACCACTTGCCCAACTGTTGAGCAACTTGTTCAATCTCAGCACCTTTGTTGACTAAAATCTGTACGCCCCTGAACGATGAAGACGCCAGAGTTAAAAGAGAAAGAGGGTCCATTCATTGTTTACTCAGGATCTTCCCAATCAGAACGCTGACGAACTACTGCGCTATCTCCAGTAGTAATCGTAATCTTCTGGCCTTCATTCTCAGGATCGTCTACTTCTTGCTCGCCGCCTGCAGTAACAATGTACTCATAAGCCAACAAAGATTTTTCAGGACGCCAAGAAAATTGAATCCACCCGTCTGTAGGTGCTTCTGGTCCTTCTGCCCATCCATTAATGGCTGTATTATTTACAGAAATCCATGTCTTATTCATTAGTTATATACCCATGCCTGAAAGTTAGCGTGAATGTACGGTGTGCCACTACTAGTTCCGGTTAATCCAACAAACTTTTCACCGGGATTTAAAATAAATCTATCAGCATGAATCATTGAATATTGAAAATGACTGCCTGAGTTCTGCCAATGACACACAACATCAAATGGACCCCTAGGAAATGCCATGTTAAAATTAGTTTGATTAGATCCAGTCTGAGCAAAACAATTTAAATCCAGCTCAAAACTAGTGTTTCCCCAATAATTCTTAAGAATCATATCTTCTGTATTGTTAGTATCATTTACAATTGCAATCGCAAGCCAGTGATTTGTACTGCTTGATGACTCCAGTCTAAACGACTCTTGTTGATAACTTTGACTAGACCGTCTGCCCTTATCTGGAATTACAATACGAGCATATTTGCAAGTGCTAGGTGCTGTATAAAATACATAGGGCGCAGTAGTAGTCCATTCTGATTGACTGCTAGGACGAACAAATGATTGCACAGTAGTAATACTGCTAGGGCTCGTCTTAGGACTAACAGTACTTTCTACAGTCGGTGTTGTTGTTGCTGATAAAGTCATAAATACCCCTTAAGTAATCTCAACGCCTTGCGTTCTTAGTTTTGTAGAAATTCCTGTGTAAGCCGTATACGGTAAGTTAGTCTGTGTTTGATTAATTTCGCCATAGGGCACTAAAGTATTGTAGTAAGTGCTATCAAGTGCTTGAGTACCATCAATTTCTATATTCAAATAAACAAGATTACCGCCCTCTGCTTTCCACAATCTCCATTTAGTAGACGAATAAGGAATTGCTAAAACATTGTCATCTAATCTGGATAGATAATGAATCATACTGTCATAACTATTACCGCCTGTAAGACTGTTTAGATAACTACTGAAACTACCATTGAGTACATCTGTTTCATTAACAGAATAATTACTGGTAACATTGGTTGCTATTTGAGATGCCTCAAAATAAGAAAAATGTGTGTTTCCAGTTGAAAAACCCTGCGCCCCTACTAAAAGATAATATCTATCTTCACTGCTGTTGTACAAAGCAATAGTTCGTCTGTGACTAGTGTTGTAGGCGTTGTTATTAATTCTTGCGTTGCCTGCTGATAACGCTAAATTTCTAATCCACGTTTCACTACTTTGTGATCCAAAATAAACATTATTAACTGCATCTGCAGAAAAATAACTGCTATTCCCACTTTGATAACCAGTATACTGTGTATAGCTACTAGAAGTGCTATCAAGCCCGCCTGCTTTTGTTAAATCATATTCTCTAATATTTCCACCTTCAGACCCATAGTATTTCATTCTTTTAAAATCTAAAGCAGGCCCGTGATATGAAGTGCTGAAAATAGTGGTTTGTGTTCCTTGAGCAGTTTCATCGCTACCGTAGTTCAGTCTTCTAAATTGTGAAGTAGAATTGCTGTCTTTATACCAATAATAATAGGACGTTTCCGCAGGCACTTTTACAAACTGAGCCAAACTTTGTCCACCATACGGCCCTTGACTATGAAAAGGAGGAACTAGGTCAACAGCACTTCCTATACTTGGGGTTGTACCTAAACTTGCTCCTGCAAAATTATAGGTAAACCTAGTATCTGAAGTACCTTCTTGCTCTATTCCAGTAATAGGATAAATATTAACTTCGTTGCTATCAACGTAATCTAGTTGATAAAAGTTTAAAGACTTTTTAGTAGGCTGTACTAAAGTAGGATTAAACTCAATATCCAAAGAGTTGCTAGGAGGAACAACAACTGTTCCAGTAGAACTTTCAAGAGTTTCGCTTGCAGGAATGCCATCTACAGAAAGGCGTGCCTGTGTACTTGTTACTGTACTTGTTCCTACATGAACATCTCTAACTACTTTAGTAGTAGAGCTATTGTTTGTAAAAACGGGCAGTGTTCCATCACTCGCTAAGTTAGCCTGCGTAAGAGTACCACTACTTAGTTCTTTTACTGATTCAGCCATTATACTGCTCCTCTAGCATATAAGCCTGCAAATGAAACCCCTGCTGCTGGAGCAGAAAAACTCAGTTTGCCGTTGCCATCTGTTGTTAATATCTGATTAGCCGCACCATCTGCATTAGGTAGTTCTAATGAATATGTAGCATTTACAGAGTGCGGTGGGCCTTTGATTGTTACACCGTGACTATTTGCTTCACAGTTAAACCTTATTGCCCCTGCATTTGTGTTACCCCGTAATTCAGTAAAGCCTGTGCCAGAAGGGGCTAAATAGACGTTACCGGGGACTGTAATGTTACCAGTAAGCTGTGTTGCGGCAATAGCTAAAGCCGCTTCGTGCGCTCTTACAGACGCTTCTGTTACTGACAAACCGGGAATAGTAGCCGCTACATAGTCAATAACTGCTTTGTTTGTTGGTATCTGAGTATCACTACTAGAAAATGTTTCGCTAGATGTTGTAACCGTCGCAGCATTAAGATTTGAAAAAGTTACTGTAGTTAAGTACCCAGCCCCAGAATGATCTCCCCATCCGTAAGCTGTATTCCAGTTAGATATTGCTAAGTTAGCGCCTGTTACATTTCCTGAAAATGTTCCAGTAGTTCCAGCTACTGCAGCAAACGTACCCGCCGCAACAGAATTAGCGCCAATAACAGTGCCGTCAATAGCACCACCGTTAATATCCACGTTTCCAGACGTAAAGGATGTGTTTGCTGTAAGTACAGTAAATGTTCCTGCGGCTGGGGTTGCCCCACCGACAACTACATTGTCTACTGTGCCGCCATCTAAATTAGCGGTTGTAATTGTTCCAAGATTACTAATTGTCGCACCATTAAAATTAACAGTGCCATTAGCAGTAAGATTAGTAAAACTACCAGCGGCGGCTGTACTAGCGCCTATCGTTGTGCCATCAATAGCCCCTGCATTTATATCAACAGTGGGGATGGTAACTGTGCCGGTAAAGGTTGGACCTGTTATGTCAGCCTTAGTTGTAATGGCTGTGGAGATAGCGTCAAATTCTGTTTCAAACTCAGCACCTTTAATAATCTTTCCGGTATCTCCAGAGGGCAACGAGTCTTTGGCTGCAAAATCGGTAGTCTTAGTATAATCAGACATTATAAATTCCTATTGGAGAAAATAAAGGGGGCCATTGCGACCCCCGTAGTACAACAATTACTCGTCAGCGACGGCGAGGATAAATCCTGCTTCTGGACGGTAAGTCTCAACACCATAAAGGGTGTCAGCGGTGTACAGAGTAGAAAGGTACTCTTGCTTGTACTGAGTTTGGCTTCGTACAGCGAGTTGCTCTGCCATTACAAGAGCGTCTTTGTGGAAGAACAAGCAACCACGGGTGTCCAAAGAAGACGCACCGTTTTCACCGCCTGTTTCAATAACAGGGCAGTTAGCAGAAACATAAATGTCTACGCCGTACAAGTTGCCGATCAAACCAGACTCAACGCCACGGCCTCCTACGAAGTCCGAAGACACGTAGCGGTCAATGCCCATCAACGACTTACGTACAGCAGGAGGAACTACAAGTACTCGTCCGTCCATAGGCACGTTGGCGTCGTCCATCTTCTTAATAGCTTCACGGAAGCCAAGGTCAGTGAAGTTGTCACCAGTTGCAACAGTGTCAACAGCGTATGTAGAAAGGCCAGTAGCGGCATTAAAGTAATAGCTGTTGGTGTTTACCCAGTTAGCACCAGTGGCAGCAGGGGAAGCAGTACGAGTACCGTTTCCGAAACCAGTAGCTGCGTTCATCAAGTCGGTGTCGATTTGAACAGCCAAAGAATATCCAGCATCTTCAGTATAGAACTGACGCAAAGAAGACAAAGCCTGAACCTCTACGATGTCCTCAATTAGACGTGAGTACTCAAAGTGACGGTCTACAGTGACGGTCAACTCTGATTCTGTATTCGCAATAATCGTTACCGCAGTATCAGCCGCTTTAGCATTGGCGTCGCCACGAGTAGGCTTCGGGATATGAATAACGTCACCCTTCTTGCCAGTCATAGAGAGACGTTTGACAAGGGGAGCCATTTTCAAGTTCTTTTGATAAGCTGCAATAATTTCGTCACTCCAGATCTCTGGAATAAACTTGTCAGCTTCAGTCTTCGCGGTAAAACCCCCGCTGCCGGGATAAGTTGCAGTAGCCATGTCAATCTCCTAATAGATTATCTGACTCGACCCTCTGCGTAAGCTGTTAGTATGTCTTCAGACAAAGCTTGATAACGCTCAGGGTCCGTTTTCATAAGTTTAATTAAGTCGGCCCTACGATATACTTTTTTACGTGTCCCTTCAGCTGTGCCTCGTGCATTGCCTGTGCTTGCTGCCTTGAGTTGCTGCTTACGTGCCTGTCTTTCGACTTGGGCAGTCTGCTGAGTTACTGAGCGTCTTTCTTTCCAAAGACTAAACAGTTCATCAGCCGCATCAGCATCGTACTCTTGGTCTGCTCGTACAAACAACTGAGTCCTGATTTTTGAAGACTTAATCCAGTCAGCAAACTTAGGATCATCTAAGATTTCACGCATGTCTGGATGTTTATTATTAAGAATAGACAAAGAAGACTGTTTTTTGTATTCGTTTGTATATTCTTTTGCTTCTCTAATACTAGGATGGTTCTCAATAGCACTGTTTACAGCTGCTTTTGGGTCTGTAAAATAATCTATCTCTTGTTCGGGCTCAACACTTGGTTGAGGTGCTTGAGGTGTAGTTTGATCATTAATATAATCATCTACAACTTTACGAAGCTCTCCTACTTCAGAGGACTGACGACCTAGAAGCTTTTCAGCCTCTTGGTGCATCTGTACAACTTCTTCTAAGGATTTACCTTGGTACTTTTCTGGGACTGTAGGTTCTTCTTGAGGTTGCTCAACTTCTGGTTCCTGTTGAATCTCTTCTGCTTCGTTTTCAATGTTGTCTGCGTTTTCCTCTTCAGGGGGCAAATCAACCACTGTTGCTCGTGACATAATTAAACTCCGTGATTGTAATCATTGTGGAGATGAGGATTTAGAGTCTGCTTGTTCGTGTTCTTTTACCCATTTCATGTGCTTACCCGGAAAATCTCCGGATGCACCATCTAGGTGAAAGGACGGGGCAGATACCATTTTTTTAGCTAAAGCGCCACAACCGCACCTACTGGTTGTAATGCCTACTTCTACCATTTTTTCAAAAATGTGTCCGTTTGTACAACGGAAATCGTAAATTTTGTACATTTTTATTCTTCCGCTTCTGCTTCAGCTTGATCTCTAGCAGCTTCTGTAGTAGCCTGTAGATTCAAAACGGTTGCAAAAGCAGCTACTTGGCCTTTACGAAAGAAGAGGTCTTCTTCGTTTTTTACAGTTTGTATGTCAGCCAACTGCTGTGCATTAGTGGAAATCTCTTGTAAGAGTTGTTTGAAACCTTCGTGATTGAAGAGTTCGTTATAATTACTAAAGTAGGCCTCAAGCTCTGGACTCATGTTTTCCTCTAAAGTTGCTTACTACAGGTTTAGTATAGCATATAATTTTGCTAATGTCAAGCTTTTTTACTGGTACGTCTACGACGACCTGATGCGGTAACAGCGTGTTTGATCTTGGCTGGGCCTTTTTTACGCCTAGACGAAGAAGCCTTTTCAGCCTTAGTCATTTTGGCAGCTACCGCCTTAGGTCGACACGATGGGTACGGACGCTTCTTTTTTTCTTTACCGCTGCGACCACACTTCTTGCCTGTCTTAACGTCGACCCATTCTTCAGCAAACCACTTCTTTAGTCCTCCTTTAGCCATAGGTTCCACCACGTTTTTTGTATTCTCGTGTCAACCACGCAGAAGCGTATGCAGAAGGCCACACGTCAAACTTACGTTTTGCCTCTGATTTTACACGAGCGTACAATGCCTTGTTTTTAGGATTAGGCCCAGACTTTTTTTTCTTGGGCTTTGCTTTACTTGGCACTTCGACTCCTCCGTTTAACTGCTGCTTTCATTTTGGCATCCATTTTTTCTTCAGCCATTTTCTTTTTCATAGCAGCTTGCTTAGCAGAAGAGGGTATTGCGTTTTGGGCGTCCCTACGTGCTTGAGCCAGCATTTTATTAACCTGCGCCTGCGTGTACATCTTCGGTTTAGGTTGTGTTTTACTTTTTGCCTTTGCCACGATTTCTTAACCCCTTAAAGTCAGCGCCCGTGATTTTGTTGCGTGGAGGTGCTACACGAGCTATTTTCTTTTGTTTTGGTGAGTAACCCTTTTTACCTTTTGGCATTACTTTTTTACCTTTTTCTTTTTCTTTTTGGGTTTGCTTGATGGGTAGCCGTATCCGGGCATAATAGCCTCCTATTTACTTTTGTGGATTTTTTGGACTTCAAAATTTGCAGACTTAGACGCACCCTTGTGGGGTTTGTAGCCGCCTGCAGGATCTTTCATTAACTTATAGCTACTACCTTTTTTCATCCAGTGATAGCCTTTGGGTGCTGAAACTTTCATTAGTTGTACCTTTTTTTCGGCATACGAACTTCTTTGCCGTCTTGAAAATATCGAATACCGTCGCCGTCTCCACGGACGTCAATTCCTTGGCTCATGTCGGCAATTGGTTTTTGTCCTTTGCCTTCAGAAAGGTCAACTCCTCCAGCAGTGTATCCTGCGGCAGCGCCCCCAACGCCTGCTTTACGTTGGCCTTCACGGTAAGTCCGTTGGCTTTTGGTAGCCTTTTCGGTTTTCTTTTGATCGGCTGTCTTTTTAGACTTCATATCTTTAAGATGTTTTTTTGCTTGTTTAATAACATCATCAGAAAATTCTTTAGCGGCAGCTACAGCTCCACTGTCTTTTATCATCTTTGCTGCTCGCAAAACTATTGCTGCTGGTCCTGCCATGACTATCCCCTTAAACTATGTATTCGTTAGTGTGAATATTTGTAGCCGTCTTAACGTGCCCGTTTCGGTCGTACACAGTAACTTCTGTAGTTGTGGCTTCAACCTTTTCAGAACCCGCCACTAATTCACCTCCCCACACTTTGTACGTTACTTGTCTTTGTACGTAAGTCGTAGGGACAGCCGACATTGGTTGTACTTCAGTTACCATTTAACTTTGTTAGCCCAATAAGCCGCAGACATCTTACCTTTGGCTATGTTCTTTGAGTGACGTGCTTTAAAAGACGCCCTCTTCTTTTTCATACGATCCGATTCACCAGCCTTTGGTTTGCCTGCAGTACTTGCTCCTTGCTCACCGAACCGTATAGTTTTAATTTTGTCGCCTTCCTTGGCAACCACGATGTGAGACTTCTTAGGGTGGTTAGGCGTTCGCTTCGGTTTGTTGAACCCGTTTACCCCTGCTCGCTTTAGGCTTGGGTGTTTTTCCACCATTAGATAGCTCCTCCACCCTGCGCTCCAGTTCCGATATTCGGTCCCACTGGTGCTGAAAGGTCTGGCTGATCTGGTTGAGGAGTCCCCTCAGTTCGTTGTCGGTTAGCATTGTTTTTACCTTCTACCTGTTGTTTTTTCAAAAGAGTATCAGCAACCTTCATGCGACGTTCAAACTCTCTGTCTTCTTCGTCGCCTTCCCGTAGGTTTCGGGTGATTGCGTTAATACGATCAATCTCAAGTTCTTGAGGCACTGCCTGTGCTTCAGCAGACAGCTTAGTTGCTCTAGCTTGCGATTCCTGTGCCTGAGAAACCAATAGTGCTGACTGAGACTTCTGGAACTGCAGCTGTGCTTGTTGAGCAGCCTGAGATACTTGAGCAGCCTGTGGGTCTGGTTGAGCCGCTTTTGTAAGGGCTTCCAGAAGCTCTTCACGGTTTGACAAATTCATGTTGTCAACTACAGACTGAATCAAAGTATTGTACAAGGGAGATTCCTTGCCCATCGTTTGCAACAACTGTACTAACTGAGTAACTTCGTATTCACGAGCAATAATACCCAAAGTGCTAGTGGCGTTAAACTTGTAGTCCGACACTGGATAGTTTTCGGGGTCAAACTGCATGTACCTGTATGCCGCTTTTTTAACAAAAGGAATCAAAAAAGACTGTTGGAAATTTATGAGAGTTCGTTTATGGCGTTTGATAATAGCACCAAGAGACATACTGATGCCAGCTGCAGTAGCCTCACCATTAACCTGTCCCGCAATCCCGGCTGAGTCGACTGCTCCTGTAGCCTGCTGTACCATTTGTTGCAGGGCTGCGGCTTGGGAGAATGTAATTTGTCCAACTTGTCCAAAATTAAACGGTTGTAGTACTTCACGAGGATCTCCATTAGTTAGAATCATTTTCCCCGGCCTAACTTCTGGCTTAGCCCCTCTAGGAAGGCGTGTAGCGTCCACAGCAAGCATTGGGTGGATAGTTAGACTCAGAGCATCAATACGAGCCCGAAGCTCTGTATCAAGCGCCTTCTGGCTGTTATAGCCTTTCTCACAAACACCACGACCCCAGAACCGTCCGGGAACTACGTCCCAAGGAAACGCAACTACAGGACGATCCTGCATCATGTAGGGGTTAGCTTCTGCCTTTAGTAGTGTTCCACCGTTAGCTACGACCACGACTGCTTCAACGTACTTAGGGCCGTCTTCTTCTTCTTCTGTTTCTTCGTCTTCAAAGTCTTCGTTAATAACAGCCTCTAAAAGCTCCCGTGGAACCAGACCGTAATACTTTGTCAGTCGTACTTTGTCGTCGTTGTAGATCGTAATGTCTTGGTCAGGCTCTAAGTCCGTATCAGGGGCTGCTGAGCCAACGTATACGTCTTTGTAAACCCCCTGCTCTTGAAGCATCTCTACTTGGTGTTTGCTGACAAACTCGTCAACAGCAACACCCAAAGCGTCGTCTACAGACGTTGCTACAGGATCAATAAGAAAGTTCTGAGGCAGTACAGGCTTTAGTTTGACTTTTACCCGATTAGTAATGTTGACACCGACAGCCTGTAGTTCACCGTCCATGATAGGCTGAGACGCAGGGGCCATCTCTTTCATATCTTCAATGACAATCTCTCCGACGCCTGTACCAAAGACTGCTGAATTAATCAGACACTCCGCTACTGCTTTACGTACCATACAGTCTTCAAAGTCTTCAGTAAGCTTATTACGCAAAAAAGTAATGTCTTGGCGGTCAGTGTCGCCTTTGTTGTCACTAACGTCGAACCATTTTCCACGACCAAAGGTTGCTTCTTCTAGCTCAGCTACGTTGGACTCAACTGCCTGTTGGAGCGCAGGAGAAATAATTCTTGAACGCTCTGACTTACGGTCGCTGTCTGCAGGGTCCCAAATGCCTCTCCAGAGCCTATAGTACTCTTCAAATCGGTCTTCGTAGTTTGACTCGTAATAATCACGCCAGTCTTCACATTTAGTAATTACCCAGTCTTCGATGGTTTCTTCAACCAACAACGGGTCAACTTCGTATAGTTCGCTCATAGGTATTTCCTAAATTGCAGCAACGCAGTACCCTAGTGTAAAAAACACTACAGCACTGATTGCGTATATTCCGTAGGTATTAAAGGGTCTAAAAATTTTCATTAGTATCCTGCTACAATGTCTAGTATTTCATGGTCTTCTATTTCGTAGTCGTAGTCATACGCTACGTTTGCTAGCTGGTCTATGTACGCTAAGGCGTCCACCAAGTCATCGTGTGTCAGTGGGTCGGGAAATTGAAACAACTGGTCTAGGAATCTACTGTTCCATTCGCCTTTGTTTAAAGTAATAAAGTTGTTTTCAAACCTACCCTGTAATGCCCACATAACCCTATCAGTTTTCTTCTTGTTACCGTGGGTTAGCTCCTCTACCCTAAAAAACGTACCGTACTTCTTTTGTAAATCCACGAGGGGCGACATTACAGCCTGCTTAGCAATACCTCTTTCGATACCAACGGATACGGGTTGATAATCTCGAACGGCCTGAAATATCTTATTTGCCGTTTCATCAAGACTCCATCGTCCATATATAATATTGTCAATAAACCAACCATGCTCACTAACTTTAACGACGGCAATGGCGGTTTCGTCAAGTCTAGAATTTTTTGTTCGTTTCTTATTGACTTCTTCAAAACCCGCCAAGTCAACAGCAATATAGTAGTCTCCTATCTCAGGTCTATCTTCCGACACCACCACCCAATCTTCTTTAAACATTTCCGAACCACGAGCTTCAAATGACGCCATAAATTCCTGACGGAAGGCATAGGAGGACATGCTGCGTTTAGCAATGTCGATTTCGCTTGGGTCCAGCAACGGGTTATCGTAAGACGTAAAGTGCCAAGATTTGTAAGTAGGGTCATTATCTAACTCCGCATACTTGTACAGTTCATAGAAGTGGTTACGGCCCATAGGTGTGCCTATGAACATCGCAGAACCTTTTTGGTCGGCTAAGGCAGGTCTTAGGATCTGCTCAAAGACGTCCGGTTTCATGTCGGCGTATTCGTCCAACACCAAAAACTTCAAGGACACACCACGCATTGTCTCAGGCCTGTCGGCTCCCTTGAGACTAATCGTGGCCCCGTTGACCAGCCTGATCTGCAGATTGTTAATATGTGATCCTGCAATCACAGGGTGTCCTAGCTCTAAGAGGGTCTGCCACATAATGTCACGGGCTTGTCCCTGCGTAGGCGCTACGTAAAACACTTGCCCCTTTTCTGTCTGCAAGGCATTTACAATCAACATCCAAGCAGCTAGGCGGGACTTGCCTGTTCGTCGTCCTGCAGCAACTATTTTAAATCTAGTGTCGTCTTCCCAGACTTCTTGCTGCCAAGGCAGTAGTTCTATATTAAGATCAGTCACACAACTTCCAACTTAAGTAAAACGTGATCGCTCCAGTTACAATCGGCAAAGACATAATACACACTAGCAAAAATACTTCCATTACTCTAGTTCGTCTAATTCGTCTTCTGTCAATTCTCTGGTGGGTAGGTCGGCTTCTTCTAACAAGTCAGACACCGCTTGTAGTGTTTCAAACTTATGTAACACTGCAGGCACTGCTCTACGTCCAGTAAAGGCTTCTACCATGTCCCAACCTGCGGGACCGGGAGGCATCTTTACGTACCGATGGTCGACGTTCATTTCCATCAGTTTTCGCCTTAGTCCCCGACAACCGTGACACCAGTCGGCTCCGATTACAACAAACATATTATACTTCCCGCTTATCCCAGTAGTTTTGAACAGCAGCTTTGATAGCATCCTCTGCTAAAACAGAACAATGTATTTTTACTGGAGGTAGTGAAAGCTCGTTTGCAATCTCCGTGTTTTTGATTGCCGCAGCCTCGTCAAGTTTTTTTCCTTTTACCCACTCAGTTAGCAATGAACTAGAGGCAATCGCAGATCCACATCCGTAAGTTTTGAACTTGGCGTCCTCAATGACACCGTTGTCGTTTACTTGAATCTGCAGACGCATCACATCGCCACAGGCCGGTGCTCCCACCATGCCAGTGCCTACAGAATCGTCAGAATCGTCCAACTTCCCCACGTTGCGGGGGTTTTCGTAGTGGTCGATTACTTTGTTGCTGTAAGACACGCTATTTTAGCGGCTAGTGGGCTTATACTTTACACCACGGTATATAAATGTAAATTCCATGCCAATCTCCTTTAGTACAACCAAGAAACGGGGGTTGTTCCCCGTGTATCTACGTGAATAAAAGTACTAGCAACACCCAAACCCGTAAAACCTAGCTCTAAAGCGTTTTTTATGATCGTGTACCGCTCTGATCCGTTATTTACTTTTATATCAGCCGCTATGCCTTGCGCATGGGTTCCCGGCACATCTTTTTTTGCTTCGATAGGGTGGGTTATACTACGGTAGCCACTAGTAATAATAAAAGGAAAATCACAACGATGTCTAAGTTCATCTACTAACTCCATAAACTCAGCTTCCATCTGGTTTTCACCAGTATGTTGACAGTTAAACTCGTCTACTGTGAAGTATCTCAACTTACTTTAGTCCTCAAGTACTCAAAAAACAGACCAGATTGGTGTTCAGCCTCATCAATCCACAAGTTCGCCTTCGATTGTGTTGCTCTCTGGATAGCTAGAATCAACTGTTGCGCTTCCAACCCCAGTGATATTAATTTGGATCGCACTTCTGTTTCCATCTTTAATTACGTCCTTTTCAAATGCCCCTACAGGCAGTATCCTGTCCATCACAAGTTTCCAAGCAGCAGCTTGATTCTTGTGGTCGTGGTCTAAAGCAGCATCAAAAATAGTCTCTAGAACCTTTTTTGACTTTGGTGAGGCCAACATACGGGCCTTGTATTCGTTTATGATCGCTGCGTCACCCTTAGGTCGGCCCACTTGCCCCTTGTTTCCGGGCTTCACAGCTTCTACTTCCGACTTCCGGGGTCTGCCACGACCTCTTTTTTTAATTTCTTCGGTCATAACATAAATTGTCCGTAAATACAACCTTAGTATATCACGAGTCTACACGAAAGTCAAGCTATTTTATGACCTTTTGCCAGGGACTGTGTTACTTTAGAAAAATCAAGTAGTTACATGTGTTTATTTTTTACATAATTTTTCTAATTTTTACCTATTTTGTGCTTGAGTGGCTGCTACAGTTACAGCGGCAACAAAAGTCCCTCCCCCGGCCAAGTTATCCACAGGTTATTCACAAGTTATCCACAGCTGTTGGCATCCTGTGGATATCCTGTGGATAATTTTCAGAGCTGACAAAAGTTATCCACAGGTTTTCCACAGGTTTATCCACATGGCCCTGAGAAGCCCTGAGAAGCCCGTGGTGCGGTGTTTCCAAAAGTCATAGAAGGGTATGCCTATGTAGGTGCATTGGGCTTGGCAAGAATCGTGCCAAAAGTTTCAGCTCAGGAAAAAAATTTAGAAATTTCAAAAGTTGGCACGGGAATTGCAAGGGCAAAAACCATGCCAAGTTTTACAGCTGAAAAAAATTAGTCAAACTTGGCACACTTATTGCAGGGCAAAGGCCGTGCCAAAAAGCCCAAACACCGACAACAAAAAAAGGTAATATTTACACTTCACAGCCGGGTCAAAATCGACGATACTGGTCACAAGTCGGGGCAATCCTGCGCCGACACAAAAGCCCGGAGGGCAAACCTATGAAAGTGACACGTACAAAAGTATTTGGCCGTAGCATCATCATCCGTCGACGCAAGGCCACCAAGAGAGCCCTAAACTACACTCAGGGAGAGGTATTTAACAGCGTACACGGTGGCCTCTGGTCGCTCTACTGGGAGCATGGAAAGGGCCGAAACATCGACATTTCAATCGACGACCGTTAAGCCCACCAGCGCAACACCAGAGCCCGCCTAGTGCGGGCTTTTGGCGTACCAGAGCACCAAAAACGGAGGGCCAAGGGCCATGCAATGGGACAGATTCGACATTTGTGAAGCGTATTACTGCTACGCTTGCGACTACATGCGTGACAGAAACGATAGTAGCATTGAATTTGGGATATTGGGACGCCTGCATCGCATGGGATACCGTCCCGGTTTCGGTGGTGTTGAGTATCGTGATTTAACAGACAACGCCAGAGCGATTTACCGTGAGCTGATTGCGAGGTATGACTAATGATTAAGCTATCAAAAGCAAGTAAAATGCCGGGGCGATCGTGGTCGCTTCAGGCACTGGATACTTGTCCCGGTTCTATAGGTGCTGGTGGTAAATTAGTGCCTGCTTGTTCCGGATGTTATGCCACCACGGGAAACTACCGGTTTAAGAATGTGCGAGCACCACGGGAGCATAACCGGGCGGACTGGAAACGTGACAGCTGGTGTGATGATATGGTGGCGGAATTGGATAATGACCGGTATTTTCGCTGGTTTGATTCTGGCGACATGTACGACGTCCGTCTAGCGTATAAAATTCTGGAAGTTTGCGAAAGAACGCCGTGGGTTAAACATTGGATACCCACACGTATGCACAAATTCAGCAAATTTGAATCTGTCATCCGATGGTTGCAGGATTTGTCAAACGTGGTGGTCCGTCTGTCATCCGATAGCATTACGGGGGAAACCGTAGCAGGCCCTCAAACGTCCACCATAGCGACACCAGAGACAGTGCCTACCGATGCCCTAGTCTGTGAAGCTTATACTAGAGAGGGCAAATGCGGCCCTTGTAGGGCTTGCTGGGATAAAACCGTTAGTGTAGTATGCTACATTGGCCACGGTCGAAGTATGGTTAAAAAGCAAAATGATCTGATAGCAATAGGAGAGTGAGAGCATGATTGTATTTACAGGAGACTGGGTTAAAATATCGGGCATGTGGAAACAGGTAGTGAAGCTTGATTATGGACGTGATCTATTCGCTGTGCTAAATAGTGATGGGGACTTACAATGGTGGGGAATCGAGACACCACAAGTTTTTGATGATCATATCAGCAATACTCAAATGCAAATGAATTTAGCGGAGGCAGGTCTATGAAAGAATACACCGTCGACTGGAATTTTAAAGCTTACCCGGAGACAACCAGAGAGTACCTAGGATTGCTCCCGGAGTTTTTCATACATGCCACACAAGAGGGTGACACACTGTATCAGGTAGCGGAAGCAATGGATAGCATTTATCAATTCGGTGGCTTTCAGTATCCGTTTGGTGGTACTGTGGCAGAATCTGGGGAATACCAGAGCCCGGAAGACCCGGACCTTGAACCGTACGCTTCCATAACGTACCGCAACCGGTTTACCATGTACTGCTACCCGTATTCAATCACGGCGATTCGTGATGAGGAAACCGGAGAGACTAAAATAGGGAGATTTGACTAATGGAAAACGACATACTATCGCTTTGGGCTTTGGGATGTGGTATAATCGTGGTGTGGCTTACGATAGCGGAGGACATCGAATAATGAGTTGCTTGAATTACCCCTGCATGATGACGGGTGAATACTTTGAAGGCGATCAGATAGCGGAAGGTGCTGAGTTTTTGATGGAGCACCCAGTGGAGCCTTCATGGGCCTTTTACAAGCTTACCAATGCCGATAGTTGGGGTACTGGTAGTTTAGCTTGCTTTGTCAACATCGACGTCGAACATGCAAAGGAGAATTGTGACAGTGGCTAGAAGATACGGACAACACCAGACAGAGATACAGGTGGATTGTGAATGGGCTACGCTTGACGTAGTGATCCACTGGACCCTCACGAATGACGATTACATGGACCTAGTTGAGATCGACAAGATCACAGTGGGGGACCGGGATTTGCGAGAGGGCTGGAACGTAGCCTACTTTGAGGATATCATACACGAGGAAGTACTAGCAGTTGAGGACTACTTACCGACAGACCACGGAGACTAGACTATGGATATAGAAGTGCTGGCAATGTTTTTATTGACAGGCTGTTTTATTGTACTGGCGTATTACATTTTTGGAGACTAATTGATGATGGATTACCTTTTAGCGTTCATATACTTTGCTTTTCTTATTATGTTTGGGCTGGCGTTACTGCTTTCGGTGCTAATAACGATTATTGATCCAGTAAACGGATTACCCGACGACAAACACCGTAAGGAAATGCTCAAGAAGCGGAGGAAAAGATGACACCACAAGAGTTTGAACAAGGTTACTATGAAACGTCAGAAGGTCCTGAAGGGCCTTCAGTTGACCCTATGGAACACGCCATGATAGAACATCTGGTGGAGTTTGAGACTGAAATGTTCCGGTTGGAATGTCGTCAGCGTATAACTAGGCTAAAGCTTAATCAGCTTGAGCGTATGATGATTGATTTACATGGGGAGGACTGGCAGGATGCGCTGTAAAGCATGTAATGTGATCCTAGAGGACCATGAGTTGACCAAAAAGGACGCCAACGGTCGCTTTTTTGATCTCTGCAGTTATTGTCTGGCTTCGTCTAACGTACTGGACGACCCCAATAGTGATTCTTTAGTGGAAAATTACCATTATGAGGGATTTACTGATGAAGAAGATTCTGATACCCTCTTCTAAAGTAGTACTAAAGAAGTAAACCGAAGAAGACACTACATAAGTAACCATAGGAGACTTAAGTTTATGGGCAAAAAGAAACCACGGGTCAACCCCGTAGCCAAACATGCCCATAAGTTTAACAAACCTATGGTGCACAAAGACCGAACTAAATATACCCGGAAGGAAAAACATGGACGAAAAGACGATTTATGAAGTAACAGGTGGAGACTACAGCATCTACTGTCTGGGCTACACACAGGCCCGTGAGGTAACAAAAGACATAATGAAGGCTGACCCTTGGGGTGGTATCCCTTTTGTCATCAAGAAGGACCTGAGGCTGTCTCTGGACGAAAACGGCGACGTCGTTATGACTAAATCAACACTGGACCGTATCCTGAGTATGGCTAGTGACGAAGTACCAGAAGAGGAGGATAAGTTATGAGAGATATATTTAAGGGAAATCAAAGGCCCTTGCCCCTAAACACACCAGAGGATTTTTGTGCTGTTTCTTCATTACCTGCGTCAATACTGGCAATGAGGCGTAACGAAAGCCCCTTGGCAGATTTACTTGACGAAATAAACGCTGCTGAAGCAATGGAAAACATTGTTACGCTAATTGACGAATTTCCTACCACTGTTACGTCAAATGAAAAAAATGCGTAGGGTTGGCTTTTTTGTTTATGACCTGTACAATTATTTTTTCAACGTGAGGGTAAACCCGTTACGCTTTGTGCCGGACCCTATGACACGGTTTGTGCTGATGTTTTACCTATCGGTAGCTTGGACCGCAGTTTTCACTATAGGGATTGGAGGGAGCCTGTATTTCGGCATAGGGAGCGTAGGCGCACACTTGCTGGTTATAGGTATGTTTTTCATCACTGCAGGGATTTTTGTAGACGCAGAAAAAAACGGGCATCTATGGGTGCGCAGAGGAGAAAAAAAAGATTGAAAACTACGCACAAAACAAAAAAGTGTGGTATACTATTAGTACAAAGAACGTGCCGGTTAGTCACTGGCTAGTGTGCTCCCGCACGACGAGAAGTGGCGTCACAGTCACAGGGACGGAGCTATCCGAAAATAGTCGTTATGGCAAGCGTTAAGGGTGTAAGTAGCTGAAAACTGAGAGCAAAAGCCGGGGTACGTTGTCGCAGTTGTGAACCGGACAGGATGTGTCAGTGCTTTCACCCGCCATTTTTCAATTAACTAACGAGGATTATCTCATTATGTCAAGCCAAGTTATTGAAGGTGTAGTAAACTTTAGCAACATCACTCAGCACGACGTGTTCAACGGTCAGGACACAGGGCAGTACTCTCTGACCATTACACTGGACGAGGACGACGCTTCGACGTTGTCTGCTAGTGGTGTTAAAATCAAGGACTATCAAGGCAGTAAGCAACGAAAGTTCAAGTCGAAGTTTAACATCCGAACTATGGACGCAGAGGGCAACCCTTATCCGGGCGAGGTCCCTTACAATTCAAAGGTACGCCTGAAGTTCAAGCTGGGTGACGCACATCCAGTGCACGGTGTAGCAACGTACCTTGAAGCCATCAAGGTGCTGGAGGAAGCTGAAGTAGCGGCATTTGACGACGACTTTTAATGTCTAAGTTTCTTCGCCATGAGGGGTGTCCGGAGTGTGGTTCTTCGGACGCCCTTGCAATCTACGACGACGGCGGTAAACATTGCTTTGCCGCTGGTTGCGACCACCATGTCAACGGAGGTACAGTGGAAGAACCTAAGACTGCTAACGCCAAGCCTCTACAGATGTTTGGTGTGGTTAGCAACATACCCCAACGACGCATATCCAAAGAAACGTGCGCTCGCTTTGGGGTCACAGTTGAGTACTCCAGTGAGGGTCAGGTAGAAAAACACTACTACCCCTACTACGAAGTAGACTCAAAAGAGATCGTAGCCGCCAAGGTAAGGCACGTTAAGACAAAGAACTTCCACGCCACTGGTGACATGACCAAGGCTGGTTTCTTTGGACAACAGCAGTGCACGTCCAACAAGTTCCTGACGATTACTGAAGGAGAGTTGGACGCCTTGGCTGTCTACGAGATGCTAGGGAAGACAGCGTATGACGTAGTGTCGTTACGTAACGGTGCTTCCAACGCAGTAAAAGAACTGAAGCAACATCTGGAGTGGCTGGAGAGCTACGACAAGGTGGTGCTATGTTTCGACAACGACAAGGCCGGAGAAGCCGCTCTGGAGCAAGTGAAGGACCTGTTCAGCCCCAACAAGCTGAAAATCTGCAAGCTGCCGACAAAGGACGCTTCGGACATGCTGATGGCGAACAACGTCAAGGACTTCACAAAACTCTGGTGGAACGCCAAGGTGTACCAACCTGACGGTATCGTCGCTGGTATTGACACTTGGGGTACTCTGGTCGAGAAGCGAAAGGTCAAGTCCACCCCGTATCCGTGGGAGGGCTTGAATCATATAACCAGAGGGCATAGACCTTATGAACTCGTCACGATCACTAGCGGTAGTGGTATGGGCAAATCCCAGTTTATTCGGGAGATCGAATATGACCTTCTATGCAGATGCGAGGGCAATATTGGCGTCTTGGCCCTTGAGGAAGATTTGGCCCGAACAACGCTTGGTATCATGTCGGTGGCGGCAAACAGGCCCCTTCATTTGGAAGAGGATACGCCAGTGGACGAGCTTCGGCCCTTCTGGGAATCCACATTGGGAACAGGACGTTACTACCTTTTCGACCATTGGGGATCGACTTCAGCAGATAACCTGCTCTCCCGTGTTCGCTACATGGCAAAAGCCCTTGACTGTAGGTACGTCATACTGGACCACCTGTCCATCGTCGTGTCTTCCCAAGAGTCCGGAGACGAGCGAAAAGCCATTGACGAAATTATGACGAAGCTTAGGACGTTAGTAGCAGAAACAGGCATCACCTTGTTTCTCGTGTCACACTTGCGTCGGTCACAGGGCAGGGCTCACGAGGACGGTGCACAGATCAGCTTGGGTGAGTTGCGTGGTTCACAGGCAATTGCTCAGCTGTCCGACATCGTAATCGGCATGGAGAGGGACCAGCAACACACCAACGAAGACATCAGGAATACGACTACCGTACGTGTCCTGAAGAATCGTTACACTGGTGAAACTGGACCCGCTTGCTGGCTTGCGTATGACCGGGGAACCGGACGTTTGACTGAGGTGGCTAATCCTGAAATAGGGGACGATTTTTGATCTATCTGGATCTTGAAGCTGACGGCCTGAACCCAACGACGATTTGGTGCGTTGTTACCCGCTACAACGGGGTAAACACCGTCCATACACGTCCAGATACGCTACGAGAGGCTCTGTGTGGCTCTCTGAGCGTCGTTGGACACAATCTAATAGGGTACGACCTCCCTGTTTTAGAACGTCTCTGGGGGCTTTCTGTGGCTCCTGAGAGGGTCATAGATACGTTGGTTTTGTCCCGTCTTTTCGACCCTAGCAAGTCTGGTGGGCATTCTTTGCGCAACTGGGGAGAGGAACTTGGCTTCCCGAAAGGGGACCACGACGACTGGACCTGCCTGTCTTCTGAGATGATCGACTACTGCATGAGGGACGTTGAGGTGACTGAAGCTGTACACAAGAAGCTTGTCACCGATATGTCTGAGTTTTCAAGGCAGTCCGTCGAACTGGAGCACAAGGTTCAGTACGTCGTCCAGCAACAGGAGCGCAATGGCTGGGTACTTGACCAAGAGCTAGCAAGAGAGCTTTGTGCAACATTCAAGGAGCGCATGAATGAAATTGAAGAGGATCTGCAGGCGATTTTCCCGCCGATCATTGAGCAACGCTACTCAGAAAAAACAGGTAAGCGTCTCAAAGATAAGGTCACTGTCTTTAATGTCGGATCACGGCAACAGGTGGCCGACAGGCTTACGTCTAAGGGTGCTGTATGGTCGGAACTCACTCCGACAGGCAAACCAATGGTTGATGAGAAGACGCTTAAAGAGAATAGTCATGTTCCCGAAGCGGAACAAGTACTTGAGTACCTCTTGCTTCAAAAACGATATGCACAAGTAAATTCGTGGTTAGAGCATGTGGAGGATGACGGTAGGGTTCATGGTCGTGTAATCAGTAACGGTGCTGTGACTGGACGGATGACACACCAAAGCCCTAACATGGCTCAGGTTCCAGCAGGTCATAGCCTGTTTGGACATGAGTGTCGCTCTTGCTGGATTGTACCTCAAGAAAGCAAGTTAGTTGGGTTCGACGCTAGTGGCCTAGAGCTACGTATGTTGGCCCATTACATGAATGACGAGGAGTTTACTAATGTCCTACTTAGAGAAGACATACATACCAGAAATCAACAGGCTGCGGGACTTGAAACAAGACCTCAAGCAAAGACTTTCATCTACGCTTTCCTC
>CAACVD010000126.1_pt1 | contig 32254 bp, 27 predicted proteins | sample 2381771 | NCBI WGS metagenome assembly CAACVD01 (sample SAMEA5211965, study PRJEB30684) | marine metagenome | biome: Marine; feature: Epipelagic; material: Water | collected 2015-10-15 | depth 15 m
CGTTAAACACATAGGACGGTAGGGAATCCCCTACCAAGGAGATAAAGATGAGACTTAGACAAGTAGGAAATAATCAAACGGTACTATCAATACCTAAGACTGAACTATGTCACGCTATGGATGTATTGTTCAGTTATGAAACACCAGTAGCTATGCATCACCCCGACAGCGGTAAATACTATGTTAGCACTACGAAGTTTAGCGCAACTACCACGCGCCATAAAAACTCGTTTGTAGGAGATAACAACTACACCCCAATAACACAAGAAGCCCTTGAAGCTACCATTTAGGAGATAACAATATGAACACACCAACGAAAGTAGAAGCACCAACTCTAGGATCATCCGCTATGCTAGTAGAGTTTAGCGTCTCACTACCAACAGCAACCAAGAAGGATCGCGGAGCTACGGCAGATATTACCATCCATAACAATGCCGATTCTAATGCGGCAACGGTTAACAAGAAACTATTTGCACAAAGTAAAGACCTAGCAGACACCCGTAAACTGGTGGGTGATACACGTAATCATCTACACTATGCGCGAACTTTGCCTTGGGGCGATAACGGAGCCAGACTTCTCACCACAGAGAACTACTTTGAATACAACCACCAGATGAGTAATAGCGAACACCAGTTTTGGCAACACGTTGACTCGTTCTGTGACAACTACACATACGAGGTAGCCAAGGCACAAGCATCGCTTGGGGATATGTTTGACCCCAACGACTACCCCCACGTTGAAGAGATACGTTCAAAGTTTGCATGGCGGTTGAACTATACACCGTTGCCGTCAGCAGGGGACTTTCGTGTAGATATCGGCAACGAGGCACAACAGCAACTACGTGATGACTACGATAAGTTTTACGGTAATCAAATGCAAAAAGCTATGAACGATCTGTGGACTAGACTCTATGACAGGCTAACTAAAATGTCAGAACGCTTAACCACGGATGGAGAGGATGGGCACAAGAAAACATTCCGCGACACACTGGTGACGAATCTGGTGGACGTGGTTGATTTACTCCAAACGTGTAACATTACCAAGAACACACAGATGGAGAATATGCGAATGGACTTGGAGGATACGTTGCGTGGTGTTACACCTGACGCGCTACGTGCTAGTGAGTCACTACGCATCAATACAAAAGCGGCAATCGACAAAGCAATAATGGAACTTCCATCACTTGATATTTAACCGTAGGGGATTCCCTACCATAGGAGAGAACAATGAAAGCATCACAAATGTATCAACTGTCATTACAAGAATGTGCAGACACCATACGAACTATCGGTAACAAACGAACTATACTCATGCGCGGGCACATGGGCATTGGTAAATCATCAACGCTAAACATGTTAGCGCAAGCTATGCCGAAACACCTACCCTGCTACTTTGACTGTACGACTAAGGACTTGGGTGATATCACGATCCCCAACATTAAGCACATGGAGGATGGCTCTGGTTTTGTGCGGTACCTGACCAACGAGGAGCTAGGTGTTCACAACAACAGACCGATTATCCTGATGTTGGACGAGCTAGGTAAGGCGAACACTGCGGTCAAACTTGCGGTTATGCGGATATGTCTGGATCGTAAGATCGGCAGTTATGAACTGCACCCTGACTCGGTGGTGTATGCCACAAGTAATCTAGGTGCAGAGGGTGTTGGTGATATGTTCCAAGGGCACCAACTGGATAGGATGGTCACGATCAACGTGCGTAAACCTGACAACATGGAGTTTATTGAGTACGGTGTTGTTAATAGCTTCGATCCTACGCTACTGGCGTTCTGTAAGGACAACGCACAGTTATTTCATGGGTTTGAGGACTACGATGACCCAGAGGAGAACCCCTACATTTACCACCCCCGCGCAACTCGGAGTGCGTTCTGTACTCCTAGATCGTTACACTGTGCCAGTGACATACTCAAAGCACGTATCAAACACCCAGAGATATATTCAGACAAGGTACTTACTGCGGCACTGATGGGCGCGATAGGTGAGCGCACCGCTATGGACATGATGGCGTTTGTGTCATTGGCAGACCAGCTACCCACGTTGGAATCGATCAAACAAGATCCCGAAACTGCCAAGGTACCTACCAATGCGTCGGCACTATGTATGGTGGTCTATCGGTCACTGGTGCAGATCGACAAGAACTGGCTGAACAGTTGGATGGAGTATATTGTGCGACTGCCTAGTGAATCGCAAGCTATGTTTGCCAACGGTGTACGTGCCAAGAACTACAGCAAGCGTCCAATGGTGATGACCAACAAGAAGTTTACTGAGTGGGCGAGACTTAATAACTATATGTTTTCAGCAGATAAGAAGTAAGGAGACAGTGATGACTAGAGAAGAATTTTTTGAGTGGCTAGATACATGCCCAACCCACAAGTGGGACATTATTGAAATCGAAGGCGAATACTGCCGCGTGCTGTTCCCAATAGATGATGACGAGGAGAACGACTAATGTTAGCAATAGGTAATAGAGAACTAACGCCAGAACAACGGCTAAGTAAAGCGGTGGTGGCAGTGATGTCACACGACAGGTACAAGGCACTGGCACCAGTGTTGATGATCGGTGAAAAGAAGGTGGTCGATGATATACCAACAGCATGTACGGACGGACGTGATTGCATGTTTGGGCGTAAATTTATTGAAGCCGAAAACGATGCGGCACTGCGATTTACTGTAGTGCATGAGGACTATCACAAGATGCACAGGGACTTCACTACATGGGAGAACTTGTGGGAGATAGACCCACGACTAGCCAATCAAGCTGTCGATCATGTGCGGAACTTACAGATCATGGACGAGGCAGAGGGTGCTAAGACTATAGACGGGATGCCGTTCTTGGAGGTACCTAAGTCTGTAGAGATATGCTATGACACAAAGTTTCGTGGTATGACAGCGGCACAGGTGTTCAAAGCACTACAACAGAAACGCGAGGAGGATAAACAGAACCGTAGGGAATCCCCTACCAGTGGTGATGGTGGTGAGCAACAACAAGGTGAAGGTGCAGGGTTCGATGAACACGATTGGAAAGGTAAGGAACTATCGCCTGACGAGCAACGTGACATGGAACGTGAACTGGATCAAGCCATACGGCAGGGACACATCCTTGCAGGCAAAGGTGGTGGCGGTGAGGCATTGGAGTTTGGTGACTTACTCAAAACACAGGTCGATTGGCGTGAGGTGCTACGTGAATTTGTAACTACCACATGTGCCGGGAACGACTACAGTACGTGGTCACGTCCTAACAGGCGACTACTTGGACAGGAAATCTACTTGCCATCTGGCATTAGTGAGAAGGTAGAGGATCTGGTGGTGGCGGTGGACACATCCTATTCAGTGGGTAACAGGGAACTGAACGTAGCCAAGACAGAAATCAAATCTATCTGTGACACAGTGGAACCTGACATGGTGCGATTACTTTATTGGGGTTCACGAGTAGTAGGTGATGAAACATACACGGTGGATACCATGAATAGTTTTGTAACATCTACTCGCCCTAAATGTGGTGGTGGTACTGAGGTCGAGTGTGTCACTGACTACATGCAGGAGAAAGCGATCAAACCACAAGCGGCTATTGTCATTACGGATGGATACGTTTCTGGTTGGTCGAAATGGGATTGCCCTGTGTTGTGGGTAATTATTGACAATAAGGGTGCCAAACCTAATGTGGGCAAGTACGTCCACGTAAGATCGGAGGAGATGAAATGAGTAAGATAATACTAGATGAGAACCCGTTTGAGCCAAACCGTGTGTTCTGGACACCAGACAGCCCAGAGGAGTTAGGGAAGTACCTTGAGAAGTTTTCTGGTGAAGAAAAAGCGTTGGCGTACCTGTGTTCCATGATTACTTGGAACCTAGCAAGCAAGATGATTGAGGAGTGTAAAAGTGACTGAAGATAATGTTACCACTGGCACCAATAATACCGCTGTATCTTCAGGAAAACAACCGGATAGTAATGTTTCTTGTGGAAACACGTCTACAGATAATCGCATGAAATGGTCTGAAGCGGTGTTAGTTATTGATGCAGTAATCGAAGGGTTTATAGAGGAGTCTGATATGTCGGATTCTATGATAAACCTAATTGACAAAGCGTGGGAGCGCATACAACAAGGGTAGGGAATCCCCTACCAAGGAGAGAGAAATGGCTAAGTATAGAGTACATCTAAACACGTTTAAGGAAGCGGAAGACCATTGGAAATCAATAGTACCCGTAAGGGGAAGGGTAGATGACGATGTGCGTCCATTGGGTTGTAGGAGCAGAAGCTATGAGCGCATTGATCGTCTGAATGATAATGAATATGTGTTGTGGTCAGAGTGGCACAATAATTGGATAATGGATAGAACAGCCAGAGCTATCCGATGGGAACGCACTGTCACAGGAGAATATGTTCACATATGTAATGGTTATGGGGAGCATAGTCATAATTCTTTATATTGTTTCCTAGACTTCTTTTTACCCAACGGTTTCTTTTTAGAAATTAGCAACGGCAAGCAATACATTAGGTGGCGTGGCGAAGACAACAAGTACGTAGATAACTTCCACAAAACTTTTTTACCCAAAGCAACTGAAGATGAGGCTGATACACGCACGGTTACCTTTAAAAGACTACACAAAGACAGTGGTGACATCCCCCATTGGGCACTTATAACTAGACCTTGGGTGCCTGCTAAAACTGTGGTTGATAAAGAACTGAAAGCTAAAAGCAAAGGTGAATTGAAACGTCTTACAGATTGGGCGTGGACAATGATTCCATTGTTACGTGGTGAAACTAAAGACATTGACTGTGGTGATTTATCCTTAACTGTACACGCAACAAGAGCTCTAGGTATAAACGGAAAAGATCCATGCTTGGAAAGCGGTCTTACGGTGGTCAACATGTACATGAACTATTGTGATGACAACAGAAGAAGTTACTGGAAAGCTGGTGAACGCCAATATATGTGGAATGACCCTGCATACCTTGACGCTAAGAAGTTTCGTAGCAGTTTTAATAGATACATAAACAAGATTGCATTTAACAAAAAAATTGACGTACACCAAGAACTGTAGGGAATCCCCTACCAAAGGAGACTCGATATGTCACAGAGTAATGAAAGCCGTGAACGGAATCGAAGGCAACGGGAAAGACTTGAAAAGGCGTTGCAACAATTTAATGACAGATGGCTGAGAAAGAAACTAAAAGGAGAGAAACAATGATGAGACTTAATTTTAGAAAACATTTTTTTCCAGAAGTATTATCAAACATGCTGGAAACTGTGGAGTGGGCGAAGGCACAACCACAAGACGTAGCGGCTTTTAAACCCGATTTTACTCCTAGAACTGAACTTGTAAAGCTAGTTGAAAAATTACAACGAGAGTTACGTGGTGTTAGATTTGCTTTTACACGGAAAATGGCAGTTGTCTATCGTGAAGATGATATCTATATATTAGGAGGTGTAATGTTTGACAAACTACAGGACAGCACCGACAACTATTTATATGGTGTGTGGTCTCCATTCATTGAAAATGCTAAATATAGCCAAGACTATTGGAAGTCGGGGCTTCTTGTATCTTCAAGTATGGATCGGATAGTAAAACATGCTAAAACCTATTTGACTAGCATGAGTTTATCTCATATGTACCAAATACATGCGGCAGAAATAAAGGAGCAAGAAAGCCTACCGAAGCAAGATCATAGTGACAAAATATACGAACAAAGTAAGGAGTTATTTGGTAGTGTAAGTAACGCATTAAAATGCGTTAGCAGAGTTTTAATTGGTAGTGATAGCAGTGAAGAACATTGGGTGGTAGGAACTCTGTGGAAACTTGCCAATTCTCCCCAAGCAAAAGCATTTTTGCCTGACGACAGAATCAATAAACTACTGGCGTTACAGGATTTACAAAGTGAGGCATCTAAGTTGCGGAAGTATCAACCTGAGCACCTCCCTATTCATGTTATGTGGCATAAGGGAAGAGAACGGCAAATGTTTAGGTATGTAGAACACGCTGACGAATATAAGGAGTTTCCTGTAATTAGCACGTTTTGTCAGAACGAGTTACCTTATAACGCTACGGATAAATTATCTGCGCTATCACTGGTGGATGTGGGTGAGTACGTAACAGGAGTCGGGTATCGCAAGTATGAAAACCTATTCTACATAACTAAAGAGGATTTCGATCATGCCTAAAGGAGAAAAGATATGACACCACATAACACGTTTTATCGTGTTTACGCTCCAAAAACCACAAAAAGAGTCGAAATACTCTGTATTGGTAAAGAATGTGTTGACCACGAAAGACTCACTGTGTACGATGATATTAATAAGTTGCCAGTAGAAATTCAAGATAAGATGGCAAGTTTATCATTACTTGAAGAAGGTGAGGAAATTGAAGGGCTTGGAACACGCCACAACGAAGAGACTTATTATATCGAAGAGTAGTACCCTACTTGGGGGGCACTCGTCCCCCCTTTTTTTGGTAGGGAATCCCCTACCATGACCCCCGAAGCTAAAGTCAAACGCACCGTATCACGTCACCTTAAATCAATAGGAGCCTACTATTTTTTCCCTGCCACTGGTGGTTATGGGAGAAGTGGTGTGCCGGATATTGTCGGGTGCCATAAAGGTAGATTTTTTGGTATCGAATGTAAAGCTGGTAAGAACAAACCTACGCCATTACAGCAAAAGAACTTATCAGATATTTATCTGGCTGGCGGCTGCGCGATGGTTGTTAATGAGTTAAACATGAACACGTTTATGGAGGAGCTATGAGACGGCAACAGGTGAGTAGCGTGAACAGTAACAAGTGGCGGCAGACTGCCAAGCGTAAAGTTATGAATGAAAAAGCACTGGAGAAGTTTAACAATAAGTGGCTCAAGAAAAAATTATGCGGAGTTAAAGGAGGTAGTGATGAGTAAGAAAAAAGGAAACAGCATCGATGACGCGACCCCCGAACAGTGGGACGCAGTGGCAAATGCGTGGAGAGATGTACAAGCCAAGACGGATTTGGAGGTGCAAACAGATCAAGACACGTCTGTATTTTTTGGTGAGGAACTGGTCTCATCTAGTCGCACCGAGCCTAAAACAAGTTGCAGTCGCACTGAGTTTAAAAATGTAAACCACCCCCCGCATTACAACCAAGGTAAGATCGAATGTATTGACTATATAGAAGACTCTTTGGATGTAGGGTTTAGTTATTATTTAGAAGGTTCCGTAAAGAAGTATCTACATAGGTGGAGGCATAAGCATGGGAACCAAGTAGAGGATTTACGTAAGGCGCGATGGTATTTAGATAGATTAATAAAAAATCAGGTACAAGGTGGAGATACTGGAAGTCATGGATTTAATAACGATAGACTTTGAGACGTACTACGACAAAAAGTATAGTCTTAAAAAATTAACAACGGAAGAATATATAAGGGACTCACGCTTTGAGGTTATAGGTGTGGGTGTGAAACTTAACAACAACCATACGGAGTGGGCTAGTGGAAATTTTAAACAGACAAAAGAATACCTACACAGTTTTGATTGGAAGAACAGCATACTATGTGCTCACAATACCATGTTTGACGGTGCTATTCTTGCTTGGATCTACGATGTTCATCCTAGCCGCTATGCCGATACTTTGTGCATTGCCCGTGCTGTACATGGGGTTGAAGTTGGCGGATCACTCTCTGCTCTGTCTGAATTTTACGGGATTGGGCAGAAGGGAGAAGAGGTTCACGAGGCTATTGGTAAGCGAAGAGAAGATTTTAGCGAAGAAGAGCTAGATAGCTATGGTGATTATTGTGTGAATGATGTGGATTTAACATACGAACTTTTTAAACGTATGGGAAAGAACTTTCCCAAGCAGGAACTCAAGGTCATAGATACCACACTAAGAATGTTTATAGATCCTGCACTTACGTTGTGCAGCTCCACACTTAAAGATTATCTTGTGGAAATACGTGACTATAAGGAGAACTTGATTTGGAACTGCGGTATAGACAAAGAAAATTTAATGAGTAACCCAAAGTTTGCTGAAGTGCTTTTGAACTTAGGTGTTATACCTCCTATGAAGGTTAGTCCTACCACGGGTAAAGAAACTTACGCCTTTGCAAAGACTGACGACGGTTTCAAAGAGTTACTGGTGCATAAAGACGTTAGGGTGCAAGCTGTAGCCGAAGCACGGTTAGGTAACAAAAGCACGATAGAAGAAACACGCACTGAACGGTTTATTGACATTGCGGAACGAGGGTCGTTACCTGTACCTCTGAGATACTATGCGGCACATACGGGTCGTTGGGGCGGAGACGGTAAGATTAATATGCAGAACTTGAGCAGTCGCGGTGAGGGTAAAAAACTTAAAAAAAGTATTTTAGCTCCAGAAGGACACGTCCTTGTAGACTGTGATTCGTCACAGATTGAGGCTAGGGTGCTCGCTTGGCTTGCCGAACAAGATGACCTAGTAGATGCGTTTACCAATAAAGAAGATGTCTACGTGAAAATGGCTTCTAAAATTTATAAAGTGCCAGAGGACAAAGTTACTAAGCAACAAAGGTTTGTAGGTAAAACTACTATTCTGGGTGCAGGATATGGTATGGGGGCAGAAAGGTTTGCCCAACAGTTACGGTCTTTTGGTGTGATAATAAAACTAGAAGAAGCTCGAAGGATTATAGATGTATACAGGAAAACAAATTCTGACATAAAAGATTTATGGTCCGAAGCTGACAACATGTTAATTGACATGCACAACACTGAAATGCCTTATAGCTTCGGACGTAATGGCATAATAAAAACTACAGGGGGATCTAGTATAATATTACCTTCTGGTCTTTTGATGAAGTATAACGATTTAGAGTATAAGGAACTTGATGGTTCTGTAGAATTTACTTATCGCACCCGCAATGGTCGAACTAAGTTATATGGTGGTAAGGTTATAGAGAATGTTTGTCAGGCTTTCGCACGTTGTATCATAGCAGATCAAATGTTAGCAATTAGTGCTAAATATAAAGTTGCATTGACTGTACATGATTCAGTAGTATGTATGGTGCTAGAAGATGAAATGGAAGAAGCCGTGGAGTATGTTGAAACTTGTATGAGTACAACTCCTGAGTGGGCAGATGGCTTACCAATAGCATGTGAGTCTGGTGTGGGTTATTCCTACGGGGAATGTGAATAATGGACACTAAAATGAAATGCCCACAATGCGGTGGGACTGACTTACGTTTGGTAGGCACAGACTTATATACACGCACGGATGTTGGGAATGTTCAAATACCCAAATACGTGGCATCTGATATGGGTGGTACTAATTGCGTTTTACATGATGAAGCAGAAAATATGGCATCTGCTAATGGATTTCACTTTGAAGAAGTGGCAGGTGCTCTTGTGTTATTCCTGTGTCAATCCAAAACTTGTATCGGTGAAGGTAAAGAGGGGGATTACATGGTATATGCGATTCACAACCACGAAAATGGTTGTTTTGGGGACTGGCGGTGAGTGTAGAACCGTGGTCGTTCAGTAAGTTGAAGGCATTTGAACAATGCCCCAAGCAATTTTATCATCTACGTGTAATTAAAGATTATAAAGAACCTATGTCCTCTGCTATGTTCTACGGTAATCAATTCCACAAAGCTGCCGAGAATTATATAAATGACTACACCCCTCTACCTTTTAAATTTAATTGGGCAAAAGACGCTCTCGATAACTTAAATAAGAAAGAAGGTATGAAACTGTGCGAGTTACGACTTGGTGTTGATGACGCAGGAGATCCTTGTAAGTTTTTTGACGATCAAGTTTGGTATAGAGGCATAGTAGACTTATTAATTTTGAATGACGAACTGGCATGGATAGTGGATTACAAAACCAGTAAGTCCACACAGTATGCAGACGTAGGACAGTTAGAACTTATGGCTATGGCTATCTTTTCTCATTATCCAACAGTACAGAGAATAAATGCTGGACTCTTGTTTGTTGTGTGCAAAGAACTTGTTAAACGAACCTATACTAGAGAAGATTACGATTCATTATTTAATAAATGGGCACTTAGAGTTTCCGATATGCACACTGCTTATGATATAGATGTTTGGAACCCTAAACCTAGTGGGCTATGTAAAAAACACTGTGTAGTTACTGAATGTATTTACAACGGGAGGCACTAATGCCATATAAAAATCCGAAAGATAGGAAGAAACAGGTCAATCCAAAAAAAGGTACAAAAGAACATAAAGACAGAATGGAACGTCAAAGAGCTAGACGTGAAATGGATAAGAAAGGCGTTGACCGTAAAGGTAAGGATGTAGGTCATAAAAAGCCGTTGAAGAAGGGAGGTAGTAATAAAGATGGCATACGTATCGAAAGTAGATCATCCAATAGAAAACGTAACTACAAATGAACTTCAGACGATCACCGACTATCACTGGACGGGTAAACACCAACCTTTCGATCACCAGAAGAAGACAGCAGACTTTTTGGCTTCGCACCACAAAGCATTTTGCTTCAACGAGCAAGGAACAGGAAAAACAGCCAGTGCAATATGGGCAAGTGATTATCTCTTAGATCAATGGGAGATATCCCGCGTTCTTATTATATGTCCTCTGTCGATTATGGAGAGTGCATGGCGTGATGATCTGTTTAAGTTTGCCATGCATCGCACTGTGGATGTGGCATACGGGTCAGCAGAAAAACGCAGAAAAATAATAGCTAACAATGCTGATTATGTGGTGATAAATTATGATGGTATCACCATTGTTGAGGAGGATTTATACAAAGCTGGTTTTGATTTAATTATTGTAGATGAAGCCACTCACTATAAAAACGCACAAACTAACCGTTGGAAATCGTTAAAAAGAATACTTAAACCAGACACACGCCTGTGGATGATGACAGGAACTCCAGCCGCACAGAGTCCTCTCGATGCTTATGGTCTAGCTAAACTTGTTAACCCGTTAGGCGTACCGAGATTCTTTGGGTCTTTCCGCGATCAAGTTATGTACAAGGTGACAGCCTTTAAATGGGAAGCTAGAAACACAGCCACAAAAACAGTACATAGAGTGCTACAACCTGCGATACGTTATACCAAAGATGAGTGTATGGATTTACCACCTATGGTGTATGTCAAAAGAGAAGTAGCATTGACCCGTCAGCAGATTAAATACTATAAAGAACTAAAAAATAAAATGATTATGGAGGCGGCAGGTGAACAAATTACTGCCGCTAATGCCGCTGTAAACATGAACAAGTTACTACAGATATCAGCAGGTGCTATTTATACCGATGGTGGTGAGTCACTGGAGTTTGATATTAAGCACAGATACAAAGTGTTACGTGAAGTTATCGATGAGTCTAGTAAAAAGGTATTAATCTTTGTTGCCTTTAGACACGTCATAGACGTATTAGCAAAAAAACTACGTGAAGAATATATACCTACAGAGGTAATAAGAGGTGATGTACCTGCACCAAAACGAACTGAGATATTTAAACAGTTTCAAGAACAAAGAGACCCAAAAGTTTTAATCATACAACCGCAAGCAGCGGCACACGGCATAACTCTTACAGCCGCAAACACTGTGGTGTGGTGGGGGCCAGTATCTAGTCTAGAAACTTATGCACAAGCTAACGCCCGTGTTCACAGGTCAGGACAAGACTTAAAATGTACGGTGGTACAATTACAAGGTTCTAACATAGAAAAACGTGTTTACGCAATGTTAGATAACAGAATTAACATACACACAAAGATTACAGATTTATACCAAGAAATACTTGATTAAGTAATTATTTGATAGTAAACTGTATTTCTCGATACTAAAGGAGGATGTATGGAGAACGGTAAACTATCGGCTGAGAAACTAACCAAGATTTATTTAAAGATCAAGGCGAAACGAGCTGAATTATCTGCGAAGTTTAAAGAAGAAGATCAGGAACTTAATGCTCAACTTGAGCAGGTAAAGAAAGCACTGTTAGAGTATTGTAACGACCACGGAGTTGATTCTGTCAAGACTACTGAAGGTTTGTTTTATAGGTCAGTTAAAACACGTTATTGGACTTCCGATTGGTCTGCGATGTATGAGTTTGTTTTAGAGCATGAGGTACCTGAGTTTTTTGATAAACGATTAAATCAATCTAATGTTAAACAGTTTCTTGAGGACAATCCAGAATTAGTGCCCCAAGGACTAAACGTAAACTCTGAATATATTATTGCAGTGAGGAAAAAGTGATGGAACATGCTGAACCATTTGTGCCCATTGAAAAAGTTGCAGACCATTTTTCTGTATCTATTTCTACGGTAAGGACTTGGATTCGCACAGATAACTTACCAAAAGATTCTTTTTTGAAGATAGGTAACACTTACAGGTTTAGATTATCTGAGGTCTCTGACGCGCTTATGAAGGAAAAGGACGCAGAGAAAGGTGCGTAGGGTTAGTATCCGTGGTGGTAGATTTGCCGAATTTGTTGATGGTATAGAAGCCACTACAGGTGCTAACAAAACTATGGACGTTGTAATTGTAGGGGCCGCTGATGTTGCTAGATCCTACTATGAGGGCTTTTACGACCCTGATAATCATACGGCACCTACATGTTGGTCGTTAGATACGCAACGACCTGCAAACGATGTTCCAGTAAGCCAGAAACAAGCATTACGTTGTATGGATTGCCGTCAAAATATTAGAGGGTCAGGTTCGTATGGTGGACGTGCTTGCAGGTACTTCCAAAGGGTAGCTATTGTGTTTGAAGATAGGCTAGACGAGGTGTACCAGTTGCAAATACCTGCATCTTCCATTTATGGTAGAGCTACTGCGGGTAGTAAAATGCCACTACAACAATATGTTAATTATATTGCTAGTCGTGGTGAGTTAGTTAGTTGTATCCTTACAAGGATATATTTCGATGAACAAAGTTCAATACCCAAACTTTATTTTAAACCTATGCGAAATTTAAATAGTGAAGAGATGCTTGAGGTGGAGGATATAATGAAAGACGAGTCTTGCTCCAAAGCTATAGCGTTCACACCAGAACCTTCTAGCACAGGTAAATCTTTATTTGAAACCGTAGATGGGTTTGATATAAATGCCACTTAGAGGAAAAAATATGTATTACATAAGAGAAGTAAAAGCGTTGTACCCGAAGATAGATCAGCCTTATAGGTTTGACTCCCAAGCAGGAGAACGGGGTAAGAGTGTACCTTGCTCTGCTAACGATGACGGTGCCTGTTACGAGTTGAGTTTTGTAGCAGACGAAGTAACTGCAAAGGCTTTGCATAAGGGCATGAAAACCGCCTATGACGAGAAAAAACAAAAGGGTTGGAACAATAGTGTAGCCCGCCCAAAAAAGAACGACGATGGAGATTTTGTTTTTAAAACCACAATAAAAGCTGCTTATAGCGGAAGAGAAGTCCCTAGACCCAAGCAGTTTGATTCACGAAATAACGAATTACCAAGCACGTTTAAATTGACTTCTGGTAGTATAGTTAATATAGCTATTGAGTTTATCCCTCATGCTATGGAGGGTGGTGTATCGTTAAGGCTCAAGCAAGTACAAGTGTTAAAGTATGTTCCTATAGAAGCTCGTTCTGTGTTTGAATCCTTAGATGGTGGATTCGTTTTTGAAGAAGAAGCTCAAGGCAGCTTGTTTGAAGCTGTAGAAGAACCCCCCGAAGAACCCAAGAAGATAGTCAGGACAAAAGCAACAGGCACTAAAGGTGCTGATAAAGATTTGTCCTCTATCGTAGACGATTGGGACGATTAAGACCAAGGTGCTTTTGCTACCTGTTGAACACGTCGCCCGTGCGTGTGGTCGAACACGGGCACTTTAAAAATTAAAAAACACAATAACTTGTATAAAGATGTTAAACGGGGACATCTATGGATACTCATACTTTTTTACAAAGGTCACTAGGAGATGAAGGGTACTATTGCCTTCTAGGTATTAAAGATAAAAAGAAATTAGTAACACGATTTTTTAGCGATGTAGAAGATTTAGTTAATAAAGCAAATGAATTAGATAGCCAAGGGTATGATTGTTTTTTTGGTTTAAGTACATTCACTGAACCTACACGTAGGACAGGAGATAATGCAAAGAAGTTAAAATCTTTTTTTCTGGATTTAGATGTAGATATAGAAGACCCTAAAAAATTTAATTCTCAACACGAAGCCCTATCTGCACTACAAAGATTCTGCAGAAAACTTTCTTTACCCAAACCGCTTATAGTAAATTCTGGTAATGGGGTGCATGTTCACTGGCAACTAAAAGAAGCAGTGCTCAAGGAAGACTGGAAGATAGCCGCCACAAGGTTTAAAAAAATAATAAAAGAACAGGGGTTATTGACAGATCCTGCAGTAACGTCAGATACCGCTAGAGTTTTACGGGTACCTCACACCCACAACCATAAAAATGAACCTAAACAAGTTACTTTTTTCGGTACTCCATCTCTTGAACTCCATGATTTTGACCAGTTTGTATCTCTACTAGGGGTAGATACTACACCAGTACCTACGCCTATACCCGAAGGTGCTAATGCTGTGATGGCAAATCTAATGGGTAATAGAGAGAGTTATTTTAAAGACATATTAAAAAAATCAATGTCAGGAGACGGATGTGCTCAGTTAAAACATATTGTCGAAAACCCTAATGATATACCAGAACCTTTGTGGTTTAACGGTATATCTATTATCAAACACTGTGTTGATGGTGGTAGGAAAGGCGCACATAAAATATCTTGTGGGCACGAAAGTTACGACCCTGAAGAGACAGACAGTAAATATGACACAGTAGAATATGTTCATACATGTGAAAGATTCGATGAAAACAACGAAGGCGTATGTGATAACTGTAAACACTGGGGTAAGATAAAAAGCCCTATCGTGTTAGGTAACAGGATAAAAGAATCCGATCCTCACGTAGAGTCAAACTTCCCCATATACCCTAAACCTTATTTCAGAGGCGCGAATGGGGGTGTATATAGAAGGGAAAATAAAGACGGAGACATAGAGGAAGTGCTTGTATACCACAACGATCTTTATGTAGTGGAACGTATTAGGGATGACATGGAAGGTGAATGTATAGTTATGGAGCTACGTCTACCTAAAGAAAAACCTCAAAAATTTACGATCTCTCTAAGAACTGTAGCTTCTCTGCAAAAGTTTAAAGAAGCACTAGCTGAGAAAGGCGTATCAGTCTTACACGTAGGTGAATTAATGAAATATACAAATACATGGATTAATGAATTGCAAGCCACCACCAGAGCTAAAAAAGCACGTAACCAATTTGGTTGGGTAAGTGATAACGGAATGGAGTTTCAAAGTTTTATACTTGGTGACAAAGAGATACGCACTGACGAAATATTAGAAAACCCACCTTCTGTACACACAGGTCAGTATTTTCATTTGTTTAGTAGTAAAGGTTCGTTAAAGGAATGGAAAGAGATAACAGATTATTATAACAAGGATGGGTTTGAATTACACCAGTACATAATAGGCACGGGTTTCGGGTCACCGTTAATGATATTTATGCCTGAGAAAGGGGCAGGATTAAACGTACACGGTAAGTCTGGTGTAGGTAAATCCACTGCCATGTATGCCGCAGCAGGTATATGGGCTAACCCTGCAAAATATTGTCTTAAATATGATGATACTCAAGCCTCTATTTGGGGTAGAGCAGAGGCATATAAAAACTTACCTCTATATATTGACGAATTAACTGGTAAAGATCCAAAAGCCCTTTCTAACTTTGCTTATAGTATAAGTGGTGGACAACAGAGGAACAGGCAGTCAAAAGATGCAAACACAGAACGATGGAGGGGCGATCCTTGTAATTTCATAATGGTGAGTAGTGCAAATGAAAGTCTAATACAAAAGATAAGCTCTGAAAAAGATAATCCAGCCGCAGAAGGTCAAAGGTTGGCAGAATACAAGGCAGAAGAATTATTAGGTAATTTAAACGACAGTGAAGGAGCTAGAGAGTTAGCTATGAAAATACAAGACGTTTATGGAGTAGCAGGAGTGCCATACATACAACATGTTTTGGGGAATCTTAGTCAATACAGGACAGAAACTAGAGAGCTTCAGAAAAAGTTAGACAAAGCGGCAGGGCTACTCCCAGTAAATAGGTTTTGGTCTGCAAAAGCTGCTTGTTCTTTAATGGGTCTTCTTATAAGTAAAAAATTAGGACTTCACAATTTTGATATGGTTAAACAAAAAGAGTTTGTTATTGAACTTTTGAAATCGAATAAAGAATCTCTTGAAGAAATGGAGTCTAATGTAGAACAGCAAATATCGGATTATTTATCACAATATTGGGGTAACATATTAAAAGTACACAGCACAGAAGATGGACGTAAGGAGACTCGAAAGAAAGGGGAAGAAAGTTTAAATAACAATGGACTAGATCAATATATAAAGATACCAGAAAAAGATCCTAGAACTTGGATAGTAGGTAGGTACGAACCTGATACAAAGTATTTGTATCTAAGGAAAAAACCTTTGAAAGAGTGGTGTATAAAGTACCAAATAGATTTTCTTTCAATGGAGAGAGATTTACTTAATCATCCTACTTTAGCAGGTGAAAAAGTACAAGCGTCTTTAACTAAAGGGGTTTCTTTACGTACATCAGTGACAAGGTTAATTAGAATTAATATGGATTGTTCTACTATGGTAGATGTTTAAAATATACGATATAGACCCTGACGGTCTCCGCGTGATAATAAATTGGGATAGTATGCGTGTGGGTATGTCTGTATTTATACCCTGTGTAAATACAGATAAGGCACTTAGGCAACTAAAAAATGTGCTCGCACTTAAAAAATGGCAGTATGAAACCCGTATAGTTATAGAAGATAGTATGCTAGGTGTGCGTGTTTGGCGTACAATGTAGTTTCTCTCCCCGTTGCCCCGTGTAAAAGCGGGGCTTTTTTTAATCCTCAAATATACCGAAACCTTGAGTATATTCTTTTCTAGCCCTTTCTAGCTCACGTTTGTAATAAGCGGGCACCGTAACACCATTGTGCATATTTATGCTAGTTTCTTGTGCTGATCGTAGTGATCTTTTTATAGTATCGACTGTTATCCTAGCTTTAGGGTCTTTACTGCCGTATTTTTTATTGAACTCTCGTACTTCTTTAAAGGTCTCTCTATACCCTTCCATGTCTCCTAATCTTCTAGTTACGTGCAAACGTTTTAGTAGTTGCTTTCGTCTATTGGATACTACTTTACCTATTTTGTTTTCTAGATTGGATAACTCTTGGTTAAATGTCATCTCTTTGGGGGAGAAACCAACTGCGATACCAATATGATCTCCAGTGGTTAGATCAGTGACTATAGGATCACCCCTTCTAGTTAGTTTTCCTTCTTCTTCAGAATATCTATAGGATTTAAGAAAATTAGAAGCGAAGGGGGGTAGAAGGTCTTCTGTAGCTCTAAGATACTCTCTGTTGGTTTCGGCTTCCGAGAAGCCCACCACTCCTCTTCTAAGCCTTTCGATTACACTTAAAGCGGGACCACCAAAATGAAACCCTAAAAATTCTATAAATTCGTAGTCAGCAAAACTTGATTTAAATCTGTTCTCTTGAAATAGTAAACCATTTAGTTTCACACGATCAGCCACATCTAAACCTGTCGCCTCGACTAGCGGCCCTTTATAGAAACCTTCGTTTACAGCTTTACGAACCATAGTATCAAAATCTTCTTCGCCTTCTTCCGTTACAAAAGTATCCCATAAAAATTGTAATACTCCGTATATGGGAACGCCTTGCACACCTGCAAATAAAGCAGCCACTCCATGTACCGCAATAAATTGTTGTGCAGCTAACTTTTGTTCTTGTGGTGATGCAGATTTAAATATATTTTTCCATGATTTTATCATGGTGTAATACATTTGAAGACCAAAGTTTTTATACATAAACGCAATTCTACCAAGGTGTTCTTGTGATATTCTTGCGCCTGTTTCTAATCTTGCTCCACCGTTTAATTCTTGTGTCATATATAACGCTTCGTTAGCAGCTTTTGTTTTTTGGTCAGCAGTTAAGTCTTTTACATCTACTTTGTTTTCTTTTGCCACGCGCTGTAATTCAAGATTATAAGTAGATATAAGAGATACCTGCCTGCTAAGACGTTCACCTGCGTTAAAAGCCACAGCCGAGAAAGCTGCTGATCTATTTAAAGCGTTGCTAAAAAATCCTTGTCTACTGAGTCTACCTGATTCATCTAATCCTAGAGCATCTGCTATATTAGTTTGATATAACTGCCCTCTGTCCCTTGCCACTTTTAACAGTGGTAATACCTCTGCTAATTGTTTCGGGGCACCTTTCTTTAAGGTTATAGTTTCTGTTTTAACACCATCGTTATCTACATTTGTTTTTACATCAAAAAACTTCTCTATAGAAAACGGAGTAGAATTAAATGCCCCTAACTGCGCTACAGTGTTATAAGCCTTACCTAACTCTGTCATGGTTTCTTTACCACCATATTTAGGTATAAGCATCGCACTTGCAAACATAGGTACTTGAGTAAGGTTTACTAGGGAAGACGATAGATTTAAACCTAAAGTGTATATAAAAGCAGTTTGATTGAGATACTGTGCTGCTTTATCCCCCTGTGGGAATTGCCTTCTACCCCTAGCAAACCCATTACGTAGCATTAGTTCATTTGCTACAGTCTCTATAGAAGGTTTAAATATGCTACTTTCTACACCTTCGGGTGGATTGTTCTGTAACTCTTTTACTCTTTCTTGTATTTGGGTTTCTATACCAAGTAATTTTTCGTTATATTCTAGTTTTACTAAATTCCTACCAGAATCAAAAGCCCTTGACCGTAAAGCTATCAAAGAGTCTTCTATATATCCGGGCGTTTTCTTTCTTGTCCTCATAGACTTAGCTAGAGAAGTTTCTGGTAGTGTATCTATGAATAAATTCATCACATCATCTTGAACATCTTTATCTGCACCGGACTTTTGTAATGCCCTTAAAACTTCTCCTACAAATGAAGTTGGAGGTGCCTTCTCAAAAAATTCTGTATTGACTGCTTCGTTTGTAACCACAACATTTTCAAACTCGTCATTAGCTTTAACCGCTTTAGCGTACTCGTCACGTTCCGCTTTAGTCTCAAACATTTTCAATACAAAATTATCTTTTTCAGACTTTGCATTTTTTACGTTATATAAGACTTTAAACTGACCCCCACGCACTAAAGGGAAATACTCTTCTAAAGTGCTTCTATCGAATATCTTTTCAAATACATTTTTTACTCTTTTAGCTTCTTCGGATTCGGGATCTTCAAATATTTGTTTTCTCCTATCCTCTATCACTCTTTTAGTTTGTAGAAGTTGATCCCTATATAATTTTTTCATCAAATCATATATTTTTCTAGCACCCGTTCTATTCGCTATTTTTACGTAAGGCTGCTGAAGATTCCAAATATCTATCAGTGCTTCTCCTGTCATCTCATCTTTTTTATTTCCGTACTTTTTATCTGCCTCCGCTTTTGTCAAAAAAGGATTCACGTTATATATAGTCGCACCGAACTCAGGATCATAAATTAATGTATCTAAAGCAGCCTTACCCTGTGGATTTTTAGAACTCCATTTAACTACTTCATCTACTACTTTTTGTACTTCTTGATCTGCTTTAAAAGATGCTCCTGCTAATTCTTCAATTAATATATGTTGTCTGTCTCCTAAATTTTTGAAGCCAGTTGCTTTTGCTACATCTCCCATGCCTTGAGAACTGATAAGTTTTACAGCGACTTGTTTTAGGCGAGTAGATGGAGCGTCAATAAAAACAGTTTTTATAGCTCTTTGAACAGAAGCAGGGGTTATCTCTTTTTCTGTTTCTTTTTGTTTATCTATAACTTTTTGTAAAGCTATGTTTACATCTTTCGGATCAGATGTGCTGTTGTATATTTCTATATTTCTTAAATCTCGGTCTGCCGAAAGCACTGCGTATATAGCTTGGTCTATTTCTTTTGCTGCGGTCTGTGGTTGTTTCACATCCATACCAAGTAAACGTCGTACAAAATTTCCTACAACGGTAAAAAACTTTTGTAGTGCATTTGCAGGTTCTTTTAACTCTATGTTGCTTAAAAGCTGTTGAAACCTTGGATTAGAGAACGCCTCTGCCACGAACTCCTCTAACGACTCCATCCCTATAGTGCTGTCTGTTCGCTCCTTAACTTGTTTGTACAAGTTCATTAACTGCTTAGTTGCCGGGTGACTTTTATTTTTTAAGTTACCAACCGTAACTGCGTGAGTTACTTCATGTAGCACAGTCTCAATGGTGGGTCCACCTGTGTTCAAATCAGGGTTTATAATTATTTTATCTTCCGCAGGAATATATCGACCTGCAACAGGCATGTCAGAAAATTCTATAGTGGTGTTAGCTGAGAACTTTGTTAGTACTCTAGCGATTCTGCGAAGAGCATTATTACTTGCATTTCTACTAATATCCTGCAGAAGTCCTTGTATATTATTATTCTGCAACAATTCTGATTGCGTATTGGATAGCAGTGTATCGTAAACGAAACCTTCCTTTCTATCATTAACATTTAATGCTTTTTGGTTTTCATACGCTCTTCTACCTTCTACCACCAAAGCCGTAAATTCTTTTTTAGTTTTTATTTTTTTGAGGGCAGCTATTTTATCTGGAGCACTATCTTCTAAATATACCGCTGCACCTACATCGGTAAGAGAAACTTTAAATTTTTCACTCGCTGCAACAAAAGCCTCTTGTAAAGGTGTAAGTTTTTTCTTTTTTTCCCTCTTTTTTATTTCTATCGGTATTTTACTTTGTAAATACGTTTTTAATTTTTCTTGATTTCTTTTTTTATCAACACCGCTGTTTGCAACATACTCTTCTAACTTTCTTATGTTAGTTTGGGCTTTTGGAGAGAGGACTAAGTTACCACTTTCATCTCTTACTTGTGAAGAGACATCAATGTTTCTATTTATCGCTTTTTCAAAATTATTAGATTGAGTAGCTTCAAATCTTTCTGCCCGTGCTTGTGCCCGTACTTGTGGATCAGTATCTGTAATAGTGTCTACTTCTTCAGTAGTATCTACTTCTCCTTCAACGGTATCTACTTCTTCAGCAGTGTCTACTTCTCCTTCAACGGTATCTACTTCATCTAGCACACGTCGTATTGCTGTTGGGTCTTTTATAGCGTTTTCTAATATACGTATTTGTTTAGTTGTGTCAGTAGCTTTTTTTAGTTTGGCATTAACATCTTCCATCTGTTCTTTAGTTAGTGACGTGTTAGCAGTTTTCTTTAGTCCTTCTACTAATGATGCCATTTGTGCTGGCGTTCTCCTACCACCTATTAACACGTCTGCACGGGCACCACTTTCTTCCACTTTTTTAGCTTGCTCTTTTGCAGCTTCTATTTTTGTCTGTATAAAACTATTTACATCTTCAGATAAATTCGTTTGTGCCCAAGTTAAAGCCGACTCATAGAAGGGCATTACCTTATCTGTAGACTCCATACTACGAATAATATCGGGTTGGAATTTCTCTGCTATGGCTTTTCTAAGGCCTTTCTTAGCATTAGTATTAGAACCTAATTCGTTATACTCTTCTAAAGTATATGTTTTATTTTTAAAGGGAGTCGCTTTTAACCTTTTTTCTGTTACACGTAGGTCTGTGTAATCTCTTCTAGTTTCTGTTACAGTTTTAGGATTAGCTGCATTATAAGCTATGGTTTCTACAGCATCGTCAAAACGTTCATGTATTGCAAAAAACTTTTTAGCTTCTTTGTTTAGGTTTATGTTTTGTTCATTTGATAACAGGTTTGTAAGTGCTTGCTTATCATCATTATTAGCAATTTCTTCACCTTCAGGTTTTGTTCTTGTATAGGTTATTTTTTTAGGTGCTACTGTTTCAGCCGTATCGAGTTCTGTTGTTTCAGCCGTATCGAGTTCTGTTGTTTCAGCCGTATCGAGTTCTGTTGTTTCAGCCGTATCGAGTTTTGTCCCTGTTTCTGCAGTTTGTTCTGCAATAATGGCATCCATATCAACACCAGCCATCGCTTTTGCAACTTTATCGATCTCATCATCAACACGTTTATTAATAGCCTCTCTCTCAGCGTCAGTCACTCCCGCTGCTTCTTCTAAATTATTTTTCTGCTTATCAGTGAGTCCTGCGTACTCTGTTACATCCACTCCTGTAGCAGCTATTTTCTTGTTATATTGTTCTTTTAAGTTTGCCCTTTTTTCGCTTTCTGCTTTTAAACGTGCATTTGCAGCAGCAATTTCAACACTTGCTTCCTCGTCTGTAAATTCTTTACGGTTTGATTCTTTTGCAGCTACTTCTGTACCATCTTTCGTTTTTACAGTTTCAACAGTCTCCTCAGTGGTTTCAACAACTTCATCAGTAGTTTCTGTGTCCTCTGCATCATCTTCTGGAACTTCTTCTTTCTCTACCCCCCGTGCTTTCCCTTTTACTAGAACATCCACTAGGCCTTGTAATATTGCACCCGCACCACCACCTATCAGAGCCTCTTCTAAAACTCCCGAGTCAACAAGTTCTCTTTCAGCGTTATATCCACGCTCGTTTAAATTTTGCAGTATTGCAGCGGCACCTTCTTGGGCACCTTCTACTAGACCCGTACCAGCGGCCCGTCTTACACGGCTAGTTATACCTTTAATGTCTTCTTGTTCTAATTTACCTAATACATTTTTTAGTTCTTTAATTTCAAACGCTTTAAATAATCTACCAAGCGGTAATACTTCTGTAGCACCAATTAATGTACCTCTAAGGGTTGCGCTACTTCTTTCGTCTTCGGTAGCACCAAATGCACGAGCACGTTCACTCGCTTCACCAGCACCAGCACCAGCGGCAATAGTACCAGCAACAGGTAATGCAGCACCGCCTAGAAATGCAGTGGGTAGTAAAGCACCGATGGAACCAAGTCCTGCCGAAAGTTTATAGGCTATAGATTCTTCATCGGCACCTTCAGGAGTAAGAGAATCTGCAACTCGTTTTATTCTATCCCGTGCTTTTAATTCGCTCTCTTCTTCTAGTAGGGCAGCAGCACCTAGCGCAGAGGATTCAAGCATACCTACTGCACCGCCAACTAAACCTTTACCTATATTTTCAAGTAGACCTGCATCGGAAGGAGGAGTATATGCAGGTATGTTTTCCAATTGTTTTCTAAATAAAGCAGATCGGAGTCTTTTGGCTTTATCTTCTTCGCCCCTAGACTCGTAGACCCGAATGGCTTTTCTTATATCTGTTGCAGTAGCCATGTATTTATTACTGTCGTGTTAAATCTGTTGTAATATTATCAAGAAGATCAGTAACACCTAACTGTAAATTTACAGCTTGTGTCATAGCGTTCGCGCTTGACATGGCTTTTTGTTCTGTAGGGGTTGGCTCGTAACTTGGGTTGTCTATAAGTTTTTGTTTTGCTTTACCAGAAATTTCATAAACATCTGAAAAAGAAAACTCTAATTGTTCTTTTATTTTAGCGGCTAATTCGTTTATTGTTTTTACTACCTCTAAGCTATATTCTTTTTTATTGAATGCTGTTTGTAATTTATTTCTTTCATTTGCAATCTTTGCTTTTAATATTTCTATATCTCTAGCTAACTTACTGTCTTCTTTTTGAGCCTCAATAGCTGCTTGGTCATTGTATGCTGATATATTGGCAGAACCTAATTCTACTTGCGACTTCATGGCTTCCGCTCTTTGATTTGTTATAGCTTCAAATATTTTGCCTTTTACATCTGAAGCTCCTTTAACTATATCTAAATCTGTTTTAATTCTATCTAAATAATTATTATAAGAATTTTGTAGTGCAGCCCTTCCAGCGTTATCCGCAGACTCCAAAAATTTATTCATAGCTACCATTCCTGCCCTTCCGCTTCCTCCTGCTGCTACACCTCTACGGAAGGCTTCTAGTCCGGCCCTTCTTTGGTCATCTGTCATATTTTCCGGTAACATACGCTTATATATGTTTTTGTTGTATTCGTCTATGTCTTGTGCCTTTGCAGTAAGAGCCTGTCCTATACCTGTTCTATCTACATCCTCGTAGAAATCTTCCTGTGCTTGTTTACTTCTTGCGTCTGGGTCAGCACCTGCTAGGGATTCTAATGTACCCGTAAACCCTTTTGGCATTGCATCGGTTACCATAGTTCTTGATATACCCTTGCCTATATCTGGTGATGCAGTTAAACCTTCCATTTGAGTCATAAGACCGCTTATTTTATCTTCCTCTGTTTCTTTTTTCCCACCTGATAACGCAGCATCTACTAGAGAATCAACATCATCACCTTGTGGAGGAGCCTTTTGTATGTCAGTAGGTTTTTCATCCCCACCACGTAACGCATCAGCACCAGCACCAGTAGCAAGAGCCCCTACAGCAATTTTAGATGGGCTAAATTCTGTACCAGCAGATGCTATACCGCTTTTGTCCACAGTTATAGGTTTGTTACCTATATCTTTTTCTTTAACGAGTGCTCGACGCTTAAAAAGGTTTATACCTTTGTCAATAATACCTTTAGCAAATTTTGCTCTACCACCTACCACGCTCTTTAATGCATTAAAGAGTTTACTTCCATCTCCTGCTTGGATTCTCTGTCTAACTTGATCTACAGCTATACCTAAAGCTGCAGCTATCCCACCTGCGTTATCTAATAAAAAATTATCCGTATCAGTCGAATCTGTTGTAGCAGAGGTATTTGCTGCCATTCTAGGTGCTTGTATTGGATCTTCTGTGCCTTCATTAAAACCTAATATACCGCCACCTGACAGTTTCATAGCAGGGCGTGGCAGTGGCATGAGACCACCTTTTGCAGCCATTACTGGGGGCCGTTTGCCTCTAGCAGCTCGTTGTAAGTTTTTTTGTTGCCTTATCCCACGCTGTTGCATAAGTTCTGCTGCCTGTTGCGCCATTTCCTCTTTAGTCATGGCTAATACTTCTTGTTCTCGTTGGGCGGCAATAGTATCGGGATTTTGCGGAACGCTCATTTTCATCTGACGTTTTGCTGCCTCTTTGTCAGACTTAATTTTTTGCAAAGCTAAAAGATCCTCCAACTGTTTATTTTGTAGGTAACGATTTTCTAATGCTTGAGGGTTGCCTCTATAAGCATCTACTTTTTTATTAATTAAAGAATCTAAACCTTGACCCTGCATTTAATTTCTCCTAACTACTAAAGTAATTTTCGTTAAGTTTATCTCTAGTGCCCAACTCTTGAGTAGTTAAAGCATTTATTGGATCTGCTGCATTTTCTTCAACTGTACTAAGACCTGTTTGAGTGTTTGCAAAAGGATTAGCAATACCGTATTTATCAAATAACGATTGTAAACCCGTGCTGCCTTGTAGTAATTGAGCATATTGACTTGGTTCTGAATACGTTACTGACTGAGCTTCCAAAGGTAGTCCCTGTAGTAAAGACTGCATATATTGAACAGATTTATAGGGAAAATCACGTTCTTCTTCAAACTGTTTAATATCTGCATCTATAGCCCCTTGCTCAATACCTCTCTGCGTAGCACCTGCTACAGATTGTCCACCTAAAACATCAAACCCAAATTTATTTCGTGCATCTTGCTCCCGATTAAATTGGCTAAGAGCTTGGTTATAAGCATCGCGGTATTCTCTACCTGTGATATCTGCTTGTAGATCAGCTAAATTACGCGACCTTTCTGAATCTATAATAGCTTGTCTTGATCCACCGAATGCACCTGCTCGTGTTAATCTTGATGCATCTTGTTGTCGTTGTATTTCTGACTGTCTAGCTGCTTCTTTTAGTTGAGGATCTAGAGCAGCTTGTAAATACGGATTCATGTATTGTTGGGCTGCTGTAGCATCAAAAGTTTTCACCCCCATATTAGCCACATCAGGTTGTAATCCTGCAATACCAGTAAATGCTTGAGACTGTAAGGCAGAAGGGCCAGCTTGTAATACTCCCTCATAGGCTTCATAAGGTTTGTCTGCTAATGCCATACCCCTACCTAACATATCTGTTACGTATGGTCCCACATAGCTTGACAAAGAACTTTCTGTCCCTGTTACATCACCTAATTCTCCAAACATGTCTGATGCATCGTCTGTACCAGTATCTACCTCTACCTTATCCCCGTTGCTAAATCTAGCTATACCCCCACTAGCCATTTTCGGCACGAATTTATCAGGGTTTATTTCTATTCCTTGTGCTTTTCTACCTGTACGTGCTTGCCGTACATCATCCATCATATTATGTAACTGTTTAGCACCTGCATCAGAATTACCATTACCAAGATGACTTACTACATCAGCAGGTATGACAAACTCCCCATCACTCAAACGAGCTTCTTGTCCACCATCAATACGCGCAGGCACAACATCTGCCATGCCATCAGTAGAACCATCTAAATACCGTCCTTGGGCTAGTTTAGCTATACCCCCTTGCGCCATAGTAGGTCTTTCCATTAAATTTCTTTGGGCCAATGCTGCTCGTTGTGCAGCAGCAGAAGTTTGAGCTTCTTGCACAGTAGGAGGTTTTCTATTTTCTATATTGTCTGATCTTTTAGCGAATTGTGTATCCGTAAAATATCTTTGTCCCCTACCACCTGTACGCCTATCTGGGTCAGTAGGAACTCTATCACGCACAAACTCATACTCTGGTATTTTCCCTTGATATCCTGTTCTTGGAATTTGCGGTTGCAGAAAATCACTCATTATATTAGCACCTGCAATACCACCTAAAGCACCTGCAATGCCTCCGCTAGTATCACCGAAAGCACCACTTACAAAATCCTGTGTCACTGGAGCCACTACTTGTCCGACAGTAGTGTTTGAAAAATCTGTCCACCAAGTCATTAATAATCTCCTAATATTTTTAATAGTGCTTCGTTACGTTCAATTATACCACCTTTAGCCCTTTTGGGAGTTAGAAAACTAGAGAGTTGTTGTTGTTGTGGTGTATTAATAGGCACTACGTTAGTTCCTCCATACGGGCTAAACCTCTGTGTTCTATTGGTTGGAGCAAATATATCTGTCCCCCCAATATCGTATAAATAATCTATATTTGCTACGCCTTGTTGTTGTGTTTGTGCTGTTCTCGTGGTGGGCACAGCAAGCAATTCCCTTAATAAACCTTCCTCTCCCTGCCTTTGTCTAGTGGCCTCTATTTGGGCAGAAATATTTTGTTCTGTTTGTAATTGTTGTTCTGTCTGTTGTTCTATAGCGCGTTGTGTTTCTGCCTGTTGTTCTGCAGCAATTCTAGCAGCTTCTTGTTCTGCAGATATTCTTCGTCCCCTTTGTGCATCTAATTCAGCAAATATACCTGTTGGCGCAAAGGCTCCTTGTAAGGTAACATCTTGTCCTGCTAAAGCCTGTTCTAACATGGTTTGGTCATTTATGTCAATGACACCATCTTGGTTTACATCAAATACTGCTTGCTCTGGCGTTGGTTGACTTATAACTTCTTGTTGTGCAAGTGTATCTGCTACAAAATCTATATCTACATCTGTAACTTCTCTAGCAGGTTTGCCTATTAAATTAGCAATCGCCTGTATTTCTTCTCTAGTTGCAAGATTAGACGGTATTTTAGGTATGTCTATATTTTCAAGAACGGTTGCTACTATGTCATCTGTTGCGGGTATATTTAATCCATCTAAAGCTGTTTCTACATCTTCAGCAGTAGCAAAATCTAAATTACTTAACTGGGATTCTACTTCTGTAGTTATATCTTCTAGTGTAATACCTTCAGGTATGTCTATTTCTGCAGCTATCTCTTCCGCAGTAGGTACATCAGGTATATTTATATCTTCGAGTACAGCAGATACTATATCTTCTGTTACAGGTATATCTAAATTACTTAAAGCTGTTTCTACATCTTCAGTAGTAGCAAAATCCAAATCACCTAACTGTGATTCTACTTCTGTAGATATATCTTCTAGTGTGACACCTTCAGGTATGTCTATTTCGGCAGCTATCTCTTCTGCAGTAGGTACATCAGGTATGTTTATATCTTCTAATACAGCAGATACTATATCCTCTGTTGCAGGTATGTTTAGAGTACCTAAAGCTGTTTCTATATCTTCGGCAGTGGCAAAGTCTAAATCACCTAACTGTGATTCTACTTCTGTAGATATGTCATCAAGTGAAGGCACATCTATGTCTTCAAGTACAGCAGATACTATGTCCTCTGTTACAGGTATATCTAAATCACCTAAAGCTGTTTCTACATCTTCAGCAGTAGCGAAATCCAAATCACCTAGTTGAGATTCCACTTCTGTAGATATGTCATCAAGTGAAGGCACATCTATATCTTCAAGTACCGCAGATACTATGTCTTCTGTTACAGGTATATTTAAATCACCTAAAGCTGTTTCTACATCTTCAGCAGTAGCGAAGTCCAAATCGCCTAGTTGAGTTTCTACTTCCGCAGATATATCATCAAGTGAAGGTACATCTATATCACCAAGCACAGCTTCTACTATGTCATCTGTTACAGGTATGTCTAAACTATCTAAAGCTGTTTCTATATCTTGAGCAGTAGCGAAGTCCAAATCACCTAATTGCGTCTGCACCTCTGTGGATATATCATCAAGTGAGGGTACATCTATATCACCAAGCACAGCTTCTACTATATCTTCTGTTACAGGTATATCTAAATTACCTAAAGCCGTTTCTACATCTTCGGCAGTGACAAAATCTAGATCACCTAATTGCGTCTGTACCTCTGTGGATATATCATCAAGTGAAGGTATATCTAATCCGGCTATTTCAGCGTAGATACCCGTTGCAGCTACCTCATTTCCATCTTCGTCTGTGGTAGCAGGGGAACCTAGTTCTGCTTTTACTGCATCGGCTACATCACTATCTGAAGGTATGCCTGCATTCTCTAATGCATTATCTATTGCTGTAGATATGCTTTCTGTTGTGGGTATATCTAGTCCAGCTATCTCTGCATATACACCTGTGGCAGATATTTCATTTCCATCCTCATCTGTGGTGGCAGGAGAGCCTAACTCTTCTTTAACTGCATCAGATATATCACTGTCTGATGGTATACCTGCGTTCTCTAGCGCAGTGTCTATTGCAGTAGATATATCTGTTGTTGTGGGTATATCCAAATCCCCTAGCTGAGTTTCTACCTCTGTAGATATGTCATCAAGTGATGGTATATCTATGTCTTTAAGCACAGCCTCTACTATGTCGTCTGTCACAGGTATATTTAAATTACTTAAAGCTGTTTCTATATCTTGGGCAGTAGCAAAATCTAGGTCTCCCAACTCGTTTTTTACTTGTTTTGCTATATCATCTGTCGTAGGTATGCTTAAAGAATTGGTTACCTCGTCAATAATTTCTTGTGTAGCAGGTATTTCTAAGTCATTTAAAGCATTTATTATATCTTCAGGCGTAGCAAATCCTGCGTCTGCCAATGTAGATTCTATTAATTCGACGGTATTTTGCACGTCTGTCGTTGTCTCTTCTGCTACTTCTACTTCTGGTGTTAACACCTCTCTAGCGTCAATATCATCTACTGGTACGATTTTTGGTGTATCGTCCTCACTATCAATATCTAAATCTGCGGCTAAAGCTGCTGTTATTTGGTCTTCTTCTCTTTTTACTCTTTCATCTTCTACTGCCTGATCAATTTCTGTGTAAAATCCTTCTTCTGATTTTTCACCTATGAGTTCATTTATCTGGTCTTCTGTAGGAGTAAAATCGGCAAAACCTGCATTTCGCATTTCTTGTATAAATGCATCTGCTGCCTCAGTGGGAGTTACGTAACTAGGATCATCTATACGATTTAACAAAAACGAATGTATAGCAGGAGTTTCTTCAGGGTTTATCCCTAACCTATTTAAAGTATTATCTACTTGTTGTACTTTTTGTTCTGTGGTTAACGTATTATCATTTATTGCAGCATTTACTTCTGGATTAAATACTGTTAGTCCTGTTGCAGCTAAAGAACCAGTAGAAGTCGTAGTTGTAACACCTGCTCCTGTTATTGCTCCAATTACTGCAGATTGAGCCGCGTCTTGGTGAACCTCATCTAAAGTTATACGAGGGTCAAAATTTTCCCTTTCGACGTAAGTTATATACCCCGAAGTATAAAACTCTTCTAAACCTTCAGAAAAACCTTCTTTTACTCCTGCTACTCCAATATCGTTTACAATTCGAGAACCTAATTCTTTTAAGTCTTTAACTACAGAATCACCAAGCACAGATTTTATAACTGTTTTATCTCCAGCCAAACCACCAGTAGCCATACTAGCAAGGGCAGCGGCTGATCCTACATAAAAGGCTTCTTCAGCTAACGGTGCAGCAAGGGCTTCAAATTCAGGTGTTTTAGCTTCTATTTTTGCTTGCAGGTATGCTTTTTGTTCCTCTACAGATGCTCCTGATTCATACAAGGCTTTAAATTCAAGAGATTTTGTTAGCTGATCGTAATATACTGATTTTTGCCCATCTACATATTGATTAAACGCCTGACTTCCTACACTACCTCCTGCTTCAGCAATATCAGTAGCTGCACTGGCAGATAATCCTGCGTACATACCTGCTAGTTTTTGACCCGCTTCACTAAATATATCTGCGGCTTTTAAACCCGATTTTACTCCTAGAGCTGCAAATCCCCCCACAGCCATAGGCACTGTCTCTCCTATTACCTCTTTAAATATATTTATAGCAACACCTAGAGGATATTCTTTAATCTGTTGATACATTAGATTTGCAGCGTTAGCTAAAGCATTGGCTGTTTTATTATCAAAGAAATCTTGTGGTTCGTAATTTTTTTCTATCTCATCTAATCCCTCAATAGCTTCTTTTACCGCTGTGGTATTGTTGCTATCTCCCAATTTAATTAGATTACGGGCTAATGTGGCTATTTCTGTACGATTTAAGTTTTCGTCCCCCGACATTAAAAATCCGTTTAAGGAATTTAAACTATCCCCTCCAGCAGATAAAATCGTAGCTATGGCTTGTTGTACCCCACTATCTTCACCACCAAATAGTTTTTCTTGTTTAGCATCATCTACTAAAAATTTTGCTGCATTATATACAGCCGCCCCTACGGTCTGGGCTATGGTGCCATCTGGATCGTCGGCCTCTGTAATAGATACTGCAAACTCTCTTGGTTTCTGTTCTCTAAATACATTAAGCATCTGTGAAAATACATCACCAAACCCTATAACCTGACCATTTACTCCTACAAAATTACCATCTTGATTTACTTCAAAAGCACCTTCGGGTATGACTACTCCTGCTTCTTGCATCTGTCCCGTAAAATTAACTATGATGCCTTCTTGTAAATCTGGTATTCCATTTTTATTCACATCAGTTGCGTTAGGGTTATAGACAGGATTATTCATACCAGAGGCATTAGGATTTACTATTACACTACCAACTTTTATAAGATCACCTACCCCAATGGGTTTGTCTCCTGCTGTTATACTTCCTGCTCCTGCCCCTACACCTATACCAATAGGCACGTTAATACCGGGAATTGTGCCTGCGGGTATACTTGTGGGTATAGTAGGGGGAGCACCGGGGACAGGAACAGTTCCCCCACCAAGTCCGGGTTGTGTTGGTGCTGTTATTGTATTTATACCATCTATAACGCCCGGAATTGCACGTAGGTAATCTTCAGTTCTTAACGTTTCTCCTGATAACGCTTTTGCTCCTGTATATACCGCTGCTATAGCTTGTGTCGGCCCCGGAATCATGGCAAAAACACTCATAATTGGGTCAAAAAAGTCCCAACCAGAAGGGTCAAAATCGTCTGTCGAATCTCCTTTTACATTGTTTACCAAAGAATCAGTGTATATGTCTCCTTGGTCAGGAGATAAATTTATTTCATATAAGTCTCTTCTGGGATCAAAAGGGAATGCAGAACCTTCTAACCTTGTAGCATCATAACCGTTTAGATAAAATTTCCCTTCTACCTCTACTATTCTAGGTACAGTTGAAGGAATCTGTTCTGTATTAGGAACAAAAAATCCAACTCTACCATGTACTTCACTTACAGCGTTAGGGTCAAAAACTTGATTTGGTATGGGAGCAGATATTTCTCTTTCAATACTATTATTAAATTCAGAAATAAAAAGCCCTTCATAGGCTTCTTTTGTTAACTGCCCATCCTGATATATATCATTCAAATAACGTAATTTCGTATCTGTTGGAACTAGAGCGTATATCTGTTGGAATACTTCAGGTTGAGATCCTCGTAAGCCTTCAAGTTCGTCAGAGAAAATCTTAAATCTTTCTTGCCTATGTTCTGCAAGTAGGTCGTTGAATTTTGTTCTTGCCCCTTTAGGACTATTTACCGAATTAGAACCTACCATGTTCCTCCATTCTGACATGGGTAT
>CAACVD010000121.1_pt1 | contig 32170 bp, 40 predicted proteins | sample 2381771 | NCBI WGS metagenome assembly CAACVD01 (sample SAMEA5211965, study PRJEB30684) | marine metagenome | biome: Marine; feature: Epipelagic; material: Water | collected 2015-10-15 | depth 15 m
ACAGACCGGGAAGTCTTAATTGTCAAAAGAGATAAAATAGAAAAAAAGATAGCCCACATAGATAGAGTTCTGCGCGCTCAGAGTAGAATATTGGACACAAATTTATAGAAATTACCAAATCTATATTATATGTCTACACAATATGAAACTCATACAGATTCAGTCACTAATTTCGTCCATTGGGCGCACCAAAGGATTGAAAAAGAGATTGAACTTAATAATAGGTGTGAGGCCGAATTTGGTAGTGCAGAAATATCTAAGGACTCTCATAAGCTACCAAATCAGTTGTCTGACGAAGAAAAGGCAGAGTATGTATATGAGGTCAATAGACTCTCTAAACTCTATCCAGAGCTTAATAAAAATGCAGTATGCTCATTAGCAGGCTTACATTTTACGAGCTTTTATAAGTGGAAAAAACAATTAACCAAGAAAGGATTATTATAGATGGCAGTAGCTACCAAGGGTATCTTCTCTCCGACATCAGAGCAAGTGTTACAGAAAGGATTAAGTGCAATGACTAGAGCCTGTGACGCTCTTACAGCCCGTAATTCAGAATTAGAAGAGGAGTTAGAATCTCTTTCTAATCAGCTAGCACGAAGTAAGGAGAAGCTGCTTGTAGAAACCTCTGAGAGGGAATGAGCAGATATATAGGGGTGGATTGTGGTCTCGATGGTGCTATTGTAGCCATCGAAGGGCATAAGATAAAAGATATGCGACCTATGCCTACCTACAAAGAGGGTAGAAAAAGATCAATAGACATTGAGACCCTATCCGACCTATTCAATAGTGCATTTAAAAGAGACTGTTGCACAGTCATTGTAGAAGACCCTGGAGGACACGCCCCTAGTGCGGCTGGACTCAGATCAATGACATACTCTTTTGCTGTTATCAAAGCCCTATTGGTATCACACAAAATAAGATACAAATGTATACGGGCTATGACTTGGCAAAGACAGTTTTGGAGTAGGCCTAAAGGCATAAAGGGGAAATTTGATACAAAGCTAGCTGCACTAAATGTAGCTAAAGAAATTTGGCCTACGCAAGATTGGAGGAGGACAGCCAGAAGTAAGAAGCCATTTGATGGGTTTGTCGATGCAGCCTTAATAGCTGAATATGGAAGGAGTTTAGATGTCTAGAGCAGCCACTTTTTTATACGCCTATTTGCAAGTTACTCTAATTTGTCTGAATACCTGGCAAGTAGCTAACAACAAAATATTTGGTGCTATATGCGTAGGCTTTTTAATCTCTCTGATTTGGTGTTTTAATGCACAAAGGGCTGCAGTATCTAACTTATGTGACAAGCTAATCTATGCTAGTGGAGCAGCCTTTGGGACTGCTACCGGATTGCTTTTATCAAACCTAATTTACTAACAATATGCAGAAATCAGATATAATTGAGGAACTAAAAAAAATTAACGACAAACTATTATGGCAGAAGGAAAAGGCACGACAAACAACTATGGAACTAGAACTATCAGCATCGTCGAACAAGCGAGAAGCACGACTACAAAAGACTTTGAACTCGATAAGGTTATCCAATGGATTAGGACCGGAGCCGGGCGATTTGCCAAAAACATAAGTGCAGTTAGAGAAGCAACAGAGGGAGGAGATTTAGATCGTGCATCTGAACTCAAAAGAAATCTTCCAGCTGTAATGTTTAGCGGCAAGTTTGCCAAGCGGTCTAGTAAGGACATCACAGAACACTCTGGTCTAATCTGTATGGATGTAGACAAGATTGAAGCCCCGTCGAGCAAGGTAGATGAGATGAGGTTTGACCCTCATATAGTAGCTGCATTTGTATCTCCAAGCGCCAATGGGCTGAAGGCTATATTCGCAATACCTAAGAGCGTAGAAAGACATGCGGAGGCATTTGAATCTGCAAAGCGTTACCTAGCTACCTATGGTCTCAATGCTGATGAGAGTGGGAAAGATGTCAGTAGGCTTTGCTTTCTTAGCCACGATAGCGAAATACATTACGCTCCAGATGCGGTAGAGTTGCCGGTCTATGTAGCAGAACATTCTACACAAGTATATGAGAAAAAGACCCCCCAGGGGGGTCGGATTGGAGATAGATATGAAGAATCTCCAAATATAAGAGAGCGATCTGTAGCCATATTGCAGAGGCTTGGATGGCAAATACAGAGGGGAGATGGAGACAGAACCTACTGCACACGGCCCGGAAAATCTCGTGGAGTCTCAGGGGAGCTTAGAAGCGATGGAAGTTTTTTCTGTTACACAGACGGGGCTTCTCCATTAGAGCCACTTAGGAACTATTCAGCCTTTGCGTTATATACCATTGCAGAACATAGGGGCGATTTTAAAGAGGCTGCAAAGTCTTTGGCCGAAGAGTTTGGAGAAAAAAATAATCCAATAGATGGGCGTGATTATTATAATAAGAATGATTCTAAAGAAGAAGAGCAGCAAGCAAAGCCAACCAAGCGAGAGGAGATAGTAGGGAATCTTTCTCTCTGGACCGGGGGAGACGAATACCCAGAAGACTTAAAGAAGAAAATAATAATGCGCTACCCTGTCCTCATCGATGGGCTTCTACATAGAGGCACAAAAATGGTCTTAGGGGGTGGCTCAAAGTCCTACAAGACTTGGACACTACTTAACTTGGCCGCATCTGTAGCAAGCGGAACCCCTTGGTTTGGACATGATACAGTAGATACTGGTCTCGACGTTATCTATCTTAACTTTGAAGTTCCACATCTATTCTTCTTAGATAGGTCGGAGCAAGTCTGCAAGGCAATGGGATTAGATGGAGTCCCAAAGAATCTAAAGGTATGGTCTCTACGAGGTCAGACCAACGACCTAAGTATAGTCCTAGATGCTATGAAGGAGCGTATGAACAATGGCTGCGCCTTGCTTGTAGTAGATCCCATATATAAAGCATTAGGAGACAGAGACGAAAATAGTGCCGGCGATATCGGTCTCCTAATGAATGAGGTTGAGGCTATAGTAGAGCAGACAGGGGCTTCTGTAGCATTTGGTGCGCACTACTCTAAGGGCAACCAAGCAGAGAAAGACCCACTAGATCGAGTTAGCGGCTCTGGAGTATTTGCTAGAGACCCAGATACTATTATGGGACTTACGGCCCACGAAGAAGATAACTGCTATACTGTTCACTCAGCCCTACGCAACTTCCCCGGTAAAGAGCCTTTTGTAGTAGAATGGGACTTCCCTTTATTCAGCCCCAGAAAGGACTTGGATGCAGGTAAGCTAAAGCGTCCTGGGCAAAAGATTACTGCAGGGCGCATACTATCTGAAATCAAATCTGTAGGTGGCCAAGGTGTAGACCCTTCAGACTTCGTGCCATCTATGGCTAGTAAATTTGATGTCACCAATCGCACCATACATAGGATGCTAAAAACTTTGAGTGACTCTAAGAAGATACACAAGACCGCCGGCAACTACTTTCTAACCAACTAAAACAATGATCAAGATAACACTCAGAGAATCAGAAATGGCTACATGCCAAATCATTGGCAGTATGAGGTCTTTGGTAGCTCGTGGGAATAATATTACCGATAGGAAGATGGGTAATCAAAATGGCACATTAGCAGACATAAGAGGAGTTATTGCTGAGTATGCTTTTGCGAAAAAATATAACTGCTTCTTTGATCTTGGACTCGAACCTCGATCTGGCTCTGCGGATGGCATCCTTAATGGAGAGAGGTATGACATCAAATCTACTATCTACAAATCTGGTATGCTGCTCGCTAGCTTAAAGGTAAACCCAGACATAGATAGATATGTTTTGGCGGTCGTAGATAAAAACTCAGTCACATTCGTTGGATGGGCATATAAGGCCGATCTCATTAAAGAGGAAAATCTACTTGATCTAGGATATGGCAAGAGCTATGCCTTGGAACAATCTCAATTAAATAAATTTCAAACATGAATACTCCATCATTCTTATCCGATATTACTCCTACTAAATACAATGTATTGAGCCTAGGGGCAGGAGTTCAGTCCTCTACATTAGCTCTTATGGCTGCTAAAGGAGAAATCAAACCTATGCCGGATTTTGCTATTTTTGCAGATACACAAGCTGAGCCAGAAGAGGTATATAATTGGTTAGAGTATCTCAAAACCCAAGTCCCATACCCAGTTTATACTGTAACTCATGGAGATTTGACTGAAGATTCTTTAAAAGTTATTACGAAGAAAAGAGATACTGGTAAAGGGGTCAAGGTAGGAGAAACATACATTAGACGTTTGATTCCCTTGTTCGGTATTATGCCCAATGGCAGAAAGACAGCGGCTATAGGCAGAAAATGCACCGCAGATTACAAGATAAGACCTATACACAAAAAGATTAAGGAGCTTTGTAATATCAAAAGGGGTCAAAAGGAAGCGATGGTCACTCAATGGATTGGTATATCTTGGGATGAGTTACAAAGGATGAAAGACTCTAGAGACCCTTGGGCTAAACATAGATGGCCCTTAATAGAAAGAAGAATGACTCGCGTTCAATGCCTTCAATGGATGAAATCCAATGGATACCCAGAACCGCCCCGGTCTGCTTGTTTCTATTGCCCATTTCATTCAGATGAAGAGTGGAGAAGACTCAGAGACAAAGACCCTACAAACTTCGCAAAAGCCATCGATTTCGATAAAAATATAAGAAAAAAATATAAGACAGCAGACGAAGATTTGCGTATGGAAGTATATTTACACAACTCTTGTAAGCCATTATCTGAGGTAGACTTTGACTCCGATGAAGACAAGGGTCAGCAAGTATGGGATTTCAAAGCTGAGTGCGAAGGCATGTGCGGCTTATAACTAAAATAATAACACCAAAAAGAAAGACACAATGTGGATAATACCAAAACAATTACACACCTCTCGCTATGTAGCGGATATGAAGGGCTTGGGCTTGGACTCAGAAGAGTTCTCCCAAATATCAGAGAAATCGCTTATGTGGAGATCGAAGCCTTCGCTATCCAAAACTTGGTTGAGAAGATGGAAAAGGGTCTCTTGGATGCAGCACCTATCTTCACGAATCTTAAAGAGTTCCCATACAGAAAGTTTCGTGGAAAGGTATCTCTCATGTCAGCAGGCTTTCCCTGCCAACCTTTCAGTTCTGCAGGAAAGCGGAAGGCAACTGAAGACCCCAGACATCTATTTCCTCACATCGAGCGAGGAATCAAAGAGTGTCAGCCAGACGCAGTTATCTTTGAAAATGTCGAAGGCATCATCTCAGCCAAAACAGCAGAAGGAGAATCCGTTTTCAAGTATGTCATCCGAAGACTGGAAGAGTTGGGTTACGCAACAGAGGCAGGAGTATTCTCAGCGTGTGAAGTTGGCGCGCCACATCAGAGAAAGCGAGTCTTCATCTTGGGCTACTCCAAGAGCTGGCAACCCAGGCTCAAGACCGAATGGCAAAGGGGGCAAGATTCTAGCGGAACAAGCTCAACAGAGTTGGCCTACAGCGAGGACATCGGATGCAGAGGGCGGTCGGATAGAGACCGAAATGACAGAAGGTGGATTCAAGAGCAAGAGGCACAAGAGCGAGCAAACCTTCGGAGCGAAGTTGAGGGATGCGGTAGAGACTCACGAGGAGAACTGGGCAACTCCGATAGCCAACGATGCGAAGGGGAGCGACTACGCGGGGAAGAAGGAGAATCCGAAGGCGTTGTATCTGGGAGGCCAAGTGAAGAAGGAACAGAGTTGGCCTACTCCGACAATTGCGGAAGTGTCGGGGGGGATGAGATTAGATCAGATCAAAGAAGGGAAATGGAACAACATACAACTCAGAGAAAAGATAGCCTTACTCGAAGAGGAGAAGGAGAAGAGTTGGCCCACTCCGACCGCAGTAAATCGCGTGAGGGACGAGGAGACAATGGAGAAGTGTCTGAAGTTTCGTCAGTCAAACGGGCAAACCTCAGTCCCTCTTTATCTGGAGGAGACAGTTCTGAAGGAAGAAAAGAAAGAGAAGAATTGGCAAACGCCCACAACGATGGACATAGAGAGAACTCCAGAGGGGATGAGGAAAAGAGCAGAGTATCGGAAGAGCATCGGTCGGAAGTATGTAGAGGGGTGTTTGACAGAACAAGTGAAGAACGAGGAGGCGAAGAACTGGCCGACACCGACAGCGAGAGATCATGCGGGAGCGAACTCAGTCGAACATTGCATAGAGAAGCCAAGGCACAACACTCAACTTCCAAATGCAGTAATGCTGAACGAACTGGGCAACCCCCAGAATTGGCCGACACCGAGAGCAAGGGATTGGAAGGATACGCCGGGCTGCTCTCCAAGCAAAATAGGGGATGTGAGCTTACCTCGCAAGGTCGATGGCCTTCAAGACCAAACCAACCCCAACATAAATGGGAAGAACCAAGAGTCGTGGGTAACTCCGAAGGCATCGACAGGAAACCATCCAGACTATCAGAGCGAGAGGGAGAGGAGAACCCCAGACTTAGAATCGGATGTGAGAATAAAGATGGGATATCCACCGCTAAAAACTGCGAGTCAGAAGGGTCGGCTGAACCCAGATTGGGTAGAGCAACTGATGGGGCTACCAGTAGGGTGGACGCAAATAGAGTCGATAGATTAAGGCTACTGGGGAATGGGATTGTGCCTGCAACCGCCGCAAAAGCGTTCATAATACTCAATCATAGACTCCAATCTAGAATATAATTATATCAATATAGTTGGCACTTTAACGCCCTAGAGTGCCAACTATTCTAGACTTTTGACACCGAATTGACATGTCAAAAGCTGTCAAAAACCTTGGGGGGAGTATCGAAGGCGTGTCAATTTTTAATCATTTTGCTTACAAAGACTTATGGAATAATTGACATAGAATTGACATTGTCTGTCATAATTGACGTCACCTATAAAGGTTTACGTCATAAACGCGCGGACGGATACGAGACACCGCCTTGGGGGGCGTTGTCTCTCCTCGTCTTCCAAACGATGTCAGTTATAATTTTTTACCCCCAGGGGGGTGTAATGGTTTCGACTTAGCCAAGACTAAGGACGGAGGTTCAACTCCTCCCACCTCCATTGGGTTTTAGTATTAGATGACTCATTTGACACACAGTCATTTGTGTTTAAAAGAAAATAATGGATAATATATATGAATTAAATGCCCTCCGATCTATTCGTGAGGCTACAATCGCTATTAGAGATCTAGAGAACCAAGCAGCTGCAACCTCGAAGAGATATAAGAAAGGCATAAAATCGATTAACGCTTACATAGCTAGTATTGAGCAGTCATTGGACGATGGTGGAGCCATTGATGGCTTAGAGCCTTGGAATACTGCAGGGGCTTATGTCGGCCAACTAATATCAAACCCAGTTTTAGAAAATATAGCGGAAGATAATACCATTTGATAATGAAGACTGTAAGGATAATCGAGGCTATGGATTATCCAATAAGTAGCTCTCAAAAACTACCAAAGCATTATCTGCTCCTATGTGAAATAGCCGCTAGGGTGCAAGAGCTTGATGAGCTTTTGCCATCTTCCGGGAAACCCCCTGGTGGTATCCGGGTAGTAAATAGATTGGGTGCGGTAGAGAGAAGGTCTAGAAGAGCTTACAGACTTTTGTTAGACATGTTATCGCAGCAAGAGAGTTTTTCTGAGTCCTTTGAAACCCTTGGAGCAAGGCGTGATCATTCAAGGCAATCTTGGCTTCAGAACGCACAAGCCGACATCGAGTTAATCAAAGAGGTTTGGCCAGAGGTAGGGATCGTTATGGCAGAGCTTATTAAGCGTAGAAATGCAGAGGATGAGGGCTATCTTTTTTTCTATTTTATCTCTTTTGACAATTAAGACTTCCCGGTCTGTAACGAGCTTTGTGATCTTTGCAGATACTAAACTACCTACTCTGTCTTGCTCTTTTAACATAAGCCTAACTCCTCTTCTATAGCTTGAAGCATATTGCGATATTGTGGGCGCTCACTTAACTTCTTTTCGGTTTGCTTTAGGGAATATGTGACTGAACTTCTATCACGATTAAAAGCCCTAGAGATTTCTTGATCTGATAGGTATAAGTGATCTTTTGCTATCTTATAACAAAGATTACGGACTAAGACTACAGAGTTGTGTCTTGATGCTCCTCTTAATATTTTCTGGGGCTTACCAGTTACTTTAGAGGCAGCGTTAATGATTGTGAAGTTGTTTATTAGTTTAGTTTTTAACATTATGATCTTGGGTCGTATTTCTTTAGATGCCTCCAAATGGAAGCTATATTAACTAGAACCTCATACTCAGATTCTAAAGTTTCCTGGTTATATACAGCTTTCTCTATGCGACCAGGTTCAGTAGTGGATATATAGATATTAGCTCCATAGCATTTATCCAAACTCCCAAATGCGGCCATAGCATATCCGGCGATTTGTGTAGCTTGGTAATCAAAGGGAGTAACTTTAACACCCTCTTTAGTCTTCTTTGTTTTGAAGTCTATAATAATATTAGCGTTGCCATATTTAGCCATCAAATCGACTCGCCCTGCATAGCCTTCTGCACTATTAACGACTACATCTTCTCTACGGATATCAGTAAGGTTAAGAGTCTTTAGATACTCTATAGTAGGGTTTACATATTGTGCTAAATCTTCTGGAGGGCTAACGCCATCGAAGTATGCGTCGATAGCATCGTGGATTTTAGTTCCAAGCTCTGCCGCCTCGCTAGTTTCTTCAAAACTTCTTTCTAGCACTCTGGCATAGTATCTATCATCTGGCTCGCCTTCGTCTCTGGAAGTCTCTAACGCTGCCTCAATAGCTTTGCCAAGTTTCCATCGATCTAGGCCGGGTTTTGACATTATACCAAATAAGGTAGTTACTGAAGGTAGCAGATTATACTTCCTTGCGTCACGAAGAGTAGTATTCCTTTCGCCATCGCCCTTGCTTTTCTTTATAGTATAAGCAGGAACACCATCTCTGGTATACCAATGGGAACTTACTAAATCGTTTTTCTTTTCTATTGTAGCCATAATTAAAAAATAGGGTAGCGCCATATCAGACGCTACCCCCTTTAGGTTAGAATGGGCAGTCTGCTTCGCTTCCTGCTTGTGGATTCCAAGGAGCAGGAGCGGATGCTACTGCCGATGGAGTTGGCGTGGGACTCGCTACAGCTGCTGGAGCTGGAGGTTGCGGCTGAGTAAACCTATCAATTGGTATGATTTGAGCGCTATAATCTGCCAAACTTGTTTTGGCAGGTGTAATACGAGCGATCTTTGAATATGTAGTCCCCATCTGAGATACTACATGTTCTACAGATATAACTGCACCTTGTCCTTTGAGTGTGCAATAATCCCATCCATACTCTGGGGCTTTACCAAGCCATGCAGTCAGAAACTTGTATAATGAAGACTTGGGCGATCCGCTTATCCTCATCTCAAATGTCTGAACCTTGTAGAGTTTTCCATTATGGGCTAGACCGAAAAGAAAGCGAGTAACATCTATGTCCTCCATCTCTTCGGATTGATATTTTTTACGAGGCACGGAAAATTCATCCGCTATGTCGATACAAGTAGCGACATAATCGCCACTTGGTGCTAGTTCGTCTATTTGAAAGCCTGACGAAGATTCGGCCTTAGCTGTTAATACTGCCATTTTTATTTGTTTAGGTTATGTGAAGCTAGTGCATCACGAGAGAATAATTCTTTTTTTACTTTTTCCCAATACACTAAGGTAGATTCCTTTTTATATCCATTAGGGCCACCATTGTGTATGCGAGCCATGTCTTGTATAGTTACTGGCCGACCGATCCGCTTTTCAGTAGCGTATCGAGACATATAAGCCAGAAACATATCTATTGATTTTTCACGATCAAAAGCGTCTTTGTGCCTCCAATCTTTGCCGGCAAACTCTGCTGCATCTGCAACGTATGAAGCGTGTATTTGCAGCGCCCCATAAGCCAGTCCATCATCTCCTATAGCCCAGTCATTACCGCTAGATTCAACAGTAATAATGGCTAGAATAAGCGTCATTATATTCATAATAGTGTTTTTTATTGGTTTATAGCCGCCTCGACGATTCGCAGCGACATAGTAAAAAGGGCGAATAACCGGAGAACAGTCAATGATTTGCTGTTCAGTTGTGCAGTAAAATACAGCTAAATATACCAAATATGCCCAGATATTGGTATTTTTAGTAAGTTATTCACACTTTTTACTCTTCTTCGTCTTCTTCTGGTGTCCAGGGAGGTGGCTCATCTTCCTCCTCTTCCCAGTCGATTTCTAGATCTGTATCTTCGGCTAACTTTTCTTCTTTGAGCATATCGAGTGCTTCTATGTATAGTGCCTTCTCTACCAAAGAGTTATTTGCTTCATGCCAAACGCTACCATCCTCATACTGGACTACTATAGCAAAGTTAGGGAAAAACTCCCCAAGTATCGCTTTAGCTTTTTCGTATCCTTCCTCAGTAGCCTCCATGAACATCAATTTGTATGTCAAAACATTAGGTTGCAAATTCTATTATCCTTTCAGCAGCTTTGTATTCATCATTAGCATCGCACACCATATCTATATACATTTTGTTAATAGGTTGCTCGCTTGCATGGTTATCAATGCCATACTCAAAGCCGGCGCGCTCTAATAATATGACTGCACCTTCTTGCTGCTCAATCCATTCTGCCTCATTATTAAATCTGCAATCATCTATAATAATTATTTTAGCTCCTTCATATTTAGCTTGCTGAACTCTTTTCTCCATAGCCCAAAGCCATATATCTTCGGCCACCATCCCCCGGCCCCACTCTGTTCCGAGTGTTTGAAGGAGTTGCCTAGCGCTTTTGCCCAAGCCAGCAATAGGAGTTTCCTTCATGCTCTGATCGAGCATCAAATCACTCCGGACACCCATCGCCTGCAGCATTAGGCGCATGGGATCAGCAAATGACATTATCTCTACCTGCCGATCTACATTATTTGCTATAGCATTTGCTACTGTAGTTTTGCCTACTCTCTTGGGGCCAGTTAATGCTATGACTTTCATACTGTTTTAAAGTGTCTTGTGAGCAATCCCTCAGTCTTGTGGTATTCAAAGGCACTAGCTCCTTTCTGTGATCCTACATATCCAGAATTAGCGTGCCAAGCGTCTGTTGCACAAAGTGCTTCGAGAAATTCGACTACCAGGCCGCTCTGTTCGTCAATCATTACTGGGGCAATAGATTTTTTATGATGCACGTGACCGCATTTAAGATGCCTATATTTAGTAAGACCCCATTCTGCTGCAAATTCTGCTGCGATTATCATAGGCCACTTTATAGCTGGGACTTTATCACCGTGCGCCCATACTAATAAATTATCTCCCCAGATTAAATGTTTGCGTGGGCTTGGGCCAGTTTTAACCTCGATGTTGCGGCACTTAGAGTAGAAAGCCTTGAGGACTTGTCCAAGCCATAGTTCTGAGTGATTGGAGTGATTACCCTCAAGAACTACAATCTCCACCTCTGGGGCTACTGTAGCAGCAATATTAACACATTCTCTACAGGCTGATATGATATAATTCACTATCCGGTGGTAACGTGAATCAGCGTCTAGGATATGGCCGCCTCCAGGAGTTTGGTTTGTTCGATTATCTACGTGAAGCATATCGCCACCAAATACTAGAACGCACTTGCCAGGACTATCTGCCCGGCCTGCCAAAGCCTTAGTAGCAGCTACCATTCTCTGAGCTGCGATATCACAGTTATAGTTCTCATCTAATGTCTCTTTTTCATCAGCATACATACCTACATGAGCATCATATATATCAATCTCAAAGAGTATATCCTGCTTAGTTCCCCTGCTGCTTTTTTTGGGAGATTTACCCTTTCCCTTAACTTCGCTGCAAAGCCCGGAAACTACGTCTTGCAAGAGTTGCAAAGATGGATATTGCCTTCTCCACTCTTGAACTACTTCTCCGTTAGCATTGTATTGGACAGTAGAGTTCTTAACATCTATGTGGCCCGGGGTCGGAGCTTTAGACCTCCAGGGAACATCGCCATGCGCCTCTAGTGTCTTGATGACTGATCGAACATAAGTCCTATTCTTACCGAGAAACTCTGCTGCTCCTCGATAGCTATTAGTTTTTAGGTATGCTTCTAAGACTTGTTTTTGCTTATTAGTCATTTATGTAGACTGACACACGTCAGCCGGCTGTAAAGTGGTGGGCTACTTCCTCTTATTGTGGAAGTCAAAAAGGACTTTCACTTTTTCGGATAAAGAAGCTATGTTATAGTGCATCTTGGCTAGGACTACAATTAAGGTTATTAGTCCTAATACTATGGGCCAAAGCGCGGCAATGACTCCTAAGAGTTCATTCATTTAACTTGTGAAGATCCAAAGTAAAAACCGACGATAGCTAGAGCCGCCTGGCGAACTTCTGGAAGAATGACGTATCCGCTAATCTGATCCCATTTAACTGTTTTGAATAGTCCAAAAATCCCGCCTGTCTCTCGATTGACGCTTACTCCGATATCAGTAAAAGCGACTACGGTGGGAACAACGACTATAGCAAACAAGACTACGCAAGTAATTACTCTACGCATTAAAGCTCCTCCTCTGCTTGCAGCTTCGTTTGCGGATAAGTCTGCTACTTTCTGCTTTGCTAGAGTCTGCTCAAATAGTCTCGCTTGTGTTTGTGCTTGGTTAGCGATCATCTTCATTACGAATCCGCTAAGACCGCCTCCTAACATTGCTATTAGTTCTGGGGTCATATTATTTTCCTTTGAGGTCTTTGATTACTTTTATAGCAGATGCGACCATATAGATAAACGTCGCAAGGCCTACGCAAAATCCTAGTAATTCATTTACTGGCGTTAGTCCTAGAGTAGCGATAGAGCCTCCTGTTCCTATCGTAGACTTATATATAATATCATTCATTATGCAACTGTTCCTAGCGTTAGAGATTTAATTGTGCCGCCATCGTTAAAATATAGTTTAAAAGTTAAGCCATCTCTCTGGATACTCCACATATCCCTAGGCAGCCTGTTAAATAGTTCTGATCCTGATGTCGCTCCTCCGTCTCCAGGTGGATTTGCGTGGTTTCTAACAGTCATAGCGATTTGTCCGTTACCACTTCCGCTAATTCTAATCGCTCCCTCTCTTTGAGTTAAAGAGTTATTATTACCGATCTCAGTAACGTCAGCCACACCGACGTTAGTGTATCTTCCGAAAGCGTGAGACTCTCTAGCTGAGACGTTGTTATTAAATCCTATGGCACTAGCATTATCTCCGCTCGCTGTATTGTTAAAGCCAAATGCGGATGATCCTGTAGCCGATGCCGTGTTAGTTCTACCAAATGCGCTTGAATTATCTCCACTAGCTAAATTAGCAGATCCGATTGCGCTAGAGATTAACCCTGTAGCATCGTTCTTATGGCCAACCGCTGTAGAGTTCGTCTGAGTTGCTTCGTTAGCGAATCCGATAGCGGAAGCTGCTTCTGCCGAAGCTGTATTATCCCGGCCACTAGAATGAGAATAATCACCGCTTGCCTCATTATCAGATCCGATAGCAGTAGCATACTGGTTATTAGCGTTATTATTATGTCCTATCGAAGTGCTAAAAGCTCCGTCTGTTTGACTTGAAAAACCTACCGCCAATGAATTGTTAGCGTTAGCGACAGCGGCTTTTCCCATCGCTAAAGAATTATCTCCTATCGCGCTAGAACCTTCTCCGTGAGCCTGAGCATTTTCTCCGCTAGCTACATTATTATTTCCTAGACAAACTGCGAGAGTTCCAGACGCTTCGTTATTATGTCCCATCGCGCTAGATCTGTCTCCAGACGCTTCATTACCTGATCCAATAGCACTAGCATCTTGGTCTGTTGCTTGGTTATATCGTCCTATAGCACTAGAATTGTCTCCACTCGCTGTGTTATCGTAGCCGATAGCAGCAGCGTGATTGCCACTAGCTACATTAGTATGACCTGCAGCGATAGAGTGCATACCGGTTGCTTCGCTAGCTCTTCCTATCGCAGCAGAGTGTGCGCTAGCTTTCATCTCGCTTCCTAGACAGACAGAATTTAAACCAGACGCAATTTGAGTTACGTCTGATCGTGCCGACTGAATGTCGATAGCTTTCTTTCCTCTAGCGTTGCCAGTTTGATCACCGCCAACATAGGCAGACTCTCCAGATACAGAACTATCGACTGTCAAAAATGATCTCTTATCTAACTCATCATCGAGATCAGTTTGATCGCTAAGTGTTCCTCCGATAGATCCCCAATTAGCCGAACCGCCTCCAGGCTGCCAACTTGCATCTCCTGTTGCGTCCGAAGTTAGAACGTATCCGTCGTTAGCTCCTGTAGATAGATTTAGTCCTCCTACTGAAAGCTCTCCTACTATATCTGGATCTGGGAAAGACTCTAAGAAGGTGCTAGCGGAAGGAGGGATGGCAGGACTAACAGGAATCGATCCGGTGAAGTTATGTCCGATAACCTCTCCGTTTAGAACTACTCTAGATTGTAGCACAGTCTGAACAGTCCCGCTAGAATCTGTTAGCTCTACTTCAAAGAAAGTTTTTACAGAAGAATTTGATCCTAAGAGATCATAGATTCCTGAAGTCGCTAAAGATAGAGTTCCTTGAACTCCGCTGCCGCTTATATTGGTAAAAGTCTTAGTAAAGGCCGCTGGATTCTGATACAATCGCCAAAGCCAAGTTTCCTTGGTTGTAGCGTCTCCTGTTATTAGCTTCGTTACGCTAACAGTGCTAGCAGGAGTTAGTAATCGAGAATCTATAGCAGGAATAGTTTGCGCTCCTACAGAGTTAAATTGAACCTTAAAAACAAATTTAGCTAACTCTGTTACTGTTGCTGCAGCTACAGCAGAGTCGATGATGGTCTCTAGCTCTGATGCGCTGTGGTTATAGTTTAGAGTATTGCTAGTATCTATCGCATAACTCCCACCTGTAGGCCGAGCGTCTAGATCGCCAATACCTACGCGAACTTCCGAATAGCTTTGTATGTCTAGAAGTCCGCTATTCCCCGTTAAGAATAAATCTAAGGTCAAAGCGTCTCCCGCGACAAACTGAGCGAAGTCTTGCTTTCTTAAATCTGTAATGCTCCTGGCTCTAGCCGTAGTTAGATCTTCAGAGTCGAAGTTTATAATTATAGACTGTCCCATCTTAAACGCTCCTTGTGTCAATTATTCCTGCCACTCTTCGTGGCTCCGGACATGCTGAATTACCTCGTCAAAGGTTTGATCTAGGTCGATTGGCGGTCTCCATCCTGCCTTATATATTTCGCTGCTATCTAAGGCGTATCGAAGATCATGGCCTGCTCGTGTTCTATGAAAGTCTACAAACTCATATTTAAGCTCTTTGCCCATCCTGTCGGCAATCTTTTGGGCTAGTTCTAGGTTGGTGATCTCCTCTAGTCCGGCTATATTAAATTTGGTCATCCTTTTGCTTGGGCCATAAACTGCAAAATCCACCTCTTTCAGCATAAATAACCAAGCATCTGCCAAGTTCCTGCAGTCGATATACATCCTAGAGCCAACCTTTTCTGGTTGCCCATGAACTGTTACTGTCTCCCCTTTATGCACTCTAGATACTATCTTGGGCAAATACTTCTCTGGGTCTTGCTTAGTCCCAATCATATTCATGCAATGGGTAACACCTACAGGGACTTTGTATGTTCTCCAATATGCAAAGGCCAGAGCGTCTTGAGCTGCCTTTGAAGCTGCGTATGGATTAGATGGAGCTATGACATCCCATTCGTGGTGGCAATGCTCTCCATAGGCCGACCCAAATACTTCGTCGGTTGAGCAATGAATAAATTTCTGCAATCCCGGAGCGTTCCGGGCGAATTCCAAAATATTGCCCATTAGCCTGGTATTTGACTCCCAAACATAGATAGGGTCTTCTATTGATGTATCTACATGAGATATGGAGGCACAATTTATGATATAATCTACTGTGCCTATTCTGGCCTTAGTTCTCTTAGATATAGGAGAATTAAGATCATGGCAGATCATAGTATATCTGGGGTCGGCTGAAACTCTTTCAGCATCTCCCATGTGCCTAAAAGAATCGAGTCCGATTATCTTCCAATCTGTATTCCTTATAGCCCACTCTACTGTGTGAGATCCGACGAATCCTGCGCTTCCTGTTATTAGTAGTGTCTTCATATAAATTTGTGAAAAGGAGTCCTCCTATATCTTAGATGTCCTCTAGCCTCTCCATCTGTCTCATGGTAGGCCTTTAGGGTTATAAGTCCTCCCTTTGCGTCCTCGTCTCTTACTACGTGGTCGCAGACTGTGTGTGTTATACAACAAAAACGTAGGCCTTCTGGATGCCACTTGTTCCAATTTAGATAGAGATCTTGTGTTCCCCCTCCATCGTATCCATCAAAGTGAGCGAGGGCTGCAGCTTTGCGGCTCATTAAAGTGCAGCCCAATCCGGTCCAGTCTGTTTCAATTACTGCCCCTCTTCCTGTCCCTACATGACTGTTATCTAGCCATCCTCTACGTCTCCACTTCTTAGCGTTAAGTTCAAAGACGTTTCCAATAGGTGGACATTTCTTTATTTTCTCATGGATACGAGACATTCTTTTATTCTCCTTCTCAAATGATTCTCTAGATATATCTTTATTGTTTAGTCGTTCTTCACAGGACTCTAGTAGGATTTTTAATTTACTAGGCACAATTCTCTCTTCTGGTAAGAAATCTTCTGCAATGGGATTTGTGTAGCTTCCGTAGCCTCCTAAAAAGCTGCCTCCTCCTTGGGAGGGATAAGTAACGAAAGCTACATCGTAGTATCCTCCGTCGAATCTAAGCATATCTAGAGAGACAGATAGAGCGTTATAGGGAACTAGAACATCTGCCTCTACGCTCCATAGGAGATCACATCCCCAGTTCCTGGCTCGATCAAACCCTACCGACTGGAGAGTTGCGATAAGAATTTGCCGGTCTTTCTTATAGTGTTCTCCACTCTCTTCAAGATCAATAGATAGAATATCTTTTTCAAATTCCTCTGTAATATTATCTATCTTCTTCTTACTCTCTTTATCCGTAACGAGTATAAGTCTGTGTTCGATATCTTCCGCAGCGTAATCCATAGCGGATTTAACTCTCCTTAGACATACTTCTAACGGATCTATATAGGATTTAGTCGCTACGATTACTGTCGCTATTTTTGTCATAATTTACTATTGGAATCTATCTACTACATCGAAACCTCTCGCGGATCGAGCGTATGGCACCGTCGTTTGATTTAGGAAAACCATAGCTTTAGCGGGAAGCGTTTGAGTGACTATATTTGAGTAATCTCCTAATCCTGTCAAAGCAACGTCTATAACGCTCGAATTATTAGCATCGAAAGCGTGGAAGGAAAAGGGTATCCCTCCTCCATTGGCTATAAATCCGTTATCGTTAGTAAATACAAATCCTCCGAAGTAACCTCTAGGCCCATTGCTAGAGATGAGAACTGTTCTAAGAGCGTTTGAATCGGCTGTGGCATTTTCTACTTTAATTAGTCCTTTCAGATTAGTATGCGAACTAGAGGACATAGCGCAGCTCGTGGCGGTTTGAGTCGCGCTCTCTCCTACGTTAAAAGATTGTGTGCTTAGATAGCTAAAGTTTTTAGCATATTTGATTATAGAAGATCCGTCAGCTTCGTGAATAAACTCGACGTTTCCTAAGTCGCTATTATAGCCACCTCCTTTTATGTTAGTATAGATGTTTCCGTAGAATCCACTAGGAAGAAAAGTAGCGTAGCGATTTAACTTATATCCGCTACGGGCAAAAGTCCTGCCTAATATTGGATGACATATACTTTCATAGCTTTCGCTGCTAGCAGTATTAACAGAAATATTGGAAGAGGATTGGCTTAGAGTAGTCGTAGTAATATATTCGTGAGCTATTGTAGCATTTTTAAATCCTCTAATAGCTCCGCTTATATCGGTAGAGGTTTCATACTGAACTCCTCCCTCTACGCCTTTATCGAAACTTATGAGAGTAGCACTTCTATTTACGGTGCCGACTCCGAACTCATCTGTTCTAGTTACGGACGATGGGCCAACTGGATCTATATAGGTATAATAAATAGTATGACCCCTACTTTTAGTTCCTTTTAATCGCTGATTATGCCCGATAGTGGAGCTTCCTAATTTATAATAAGTAGACCAGTAACTAGCTTCAACTATCCCGTCGCTTCCAACTTGGGTAAAATTCCTAGTTGTGACATCTGGGATGTATCCATTTATTACATAGGAGCCGCCGAAGCCGTCGTCAGTAGTTTCGGTAGTAGTTGCCTTTACGTTAGTAGTTCTAGATCCGAAGAAGTTAGATCTAAATGTAGAAGAATTGTATACATATCCGCGACTCTCTGTATCGTGGAAATTTACTGGATGACTATAATTCGTAAAGTCTGAATATATTTTCGTTCCTTCAGATGAAGTAAAACCTAACGTGTTATGATTCTCCGTTAAATTAGTAAGCCGTTTCCCTACTTTGTTAGTCTCGCCTATTGCATCTACATAAATCTGGTATGAAATATTCTGTACCAAAGGAGGCTGCGTTAATGCTATAGGAGTAATAGTGTTAGCTGTAGAAGCACCGCTAACGAATCCGTTACTTAGACGAGATCCTCCAGTTAAAAACGCTACTCCTCCGTGAACTGTACTGTTCGTATATTTTGCGACAGGCGTATTCGTTAATATTTCTTTATTCGTAGTAAAGGCGTCTTTAGAGATTGTTACATACTGACCATTCTCAGAAGTAGTTGAAGTTCTAATAGTATAAAAACTAGCGAACGTGCTAAGTAGATTAGAAGATTTTGCTTTATAGGTAAAATTAAATTCTGTAGTAGCAGTGATTGTTTCCGCGATAATCTCTTCTATTTGAGTGGGCGTAGTCATATTATAGACCGCCTCTTCATGTCGAGTAGCGTCAGTAACAGTTTTATCCCCATCGTTAGTAACCCCAGGATCGTTAGTATTTCCATTGGGCATCTCCCCAGTATTCCCAGTCTCTTTGAATAGGGTTGTATCGCCTCTAAATGTAGTAGTCGTTATATCTACTACACTTCCTGCGGCTACTCTTTCGGTAGTTCCACCGAATTCGAAAGAGTTACTAAGAGTAGTCCTTACTATGTAATTTCCAGTATTTCCGTCGTCATCGCGAGATACTCTTTTTACACTGCCGGTAGCACTGGCAAAACCTTGGCCGCTTTGTTCAGTAATGCTACTTCCGTAACTCCTAAAGCTACGAAATGTAGAGGAGGCGCTATTACTGTTGCCATTTCCAAAAGCATTGTTCGTCCCAGTATCCTGTCTGCTCTCCGATCCTGTCACAAAAGTAGATCTACTACATACGTCCTTAGTATGAGAGAATATAGAAGTTACCCTTTCATCCTGTGTAGCTCCACTAGCAAATGAGTCTCCTGCGTTTGTTACTGTATTCCCCTCCGATCTATACTGGCTACTTACTGGGTGAAGCCCGTTATGTATAGCATCATTATGGAATGAAGTTTTATATGTGACATTAGCGTTGGAGCGAGATTCCGAACTAGATGCTCCTGCGAGTCTAGTAATAGTGTATGTCCCGTCGGTCTTGACCTCGTCTTCTATAGCAGTATGTCGACGAGTGCTTGGTCTATTGTGTGTAAAAGCCATTCCATTATATAGTCTGTTTCCACGTATAGTAAATGTCGTTAGGATACTCTCCTGCAGCTACAGTAGTTTTCGGTATTTCCGCAGCTATATCTACGTTAAAAAATAAGTTATGATCTACGATTTGGCTGCTAATATCTGTTTGAGTTACGATAGCGATTACATACTTAAATGAAGTATTTATCCCATTTTGTAGGAAAGGGATTCCGTCTGGAGGAGAGGATTCTCTAACGATACTTACAGACGTTACTCCGTCCGTATCTACTGATATATCTAAGCAGATATAGCTAGTTCCGCTTCCGTTATCTACAGTTAGATTCGACGGAATAACTCCATTTACTAAGCCGGCGTTTACGATAACCGTTTCCTCGCTTACTTTAATAATCTCGAAAGGGTGATAGAGCTTATTTATAGTATCAGGACTCCCTGGATATATAAGGAGAGATCCGTCTCCGTTTGTTCTTACAGCTATTCCGTTAGCACCCGTAGAATTAGTAAGTGCATTTATAGTGTCGATTAGCTCATTCGCTTTATCTGTATCGAGTAAAGACGGAGCTTCTCCTTTAGTAAGTCTCTCGATCATATAACGAAAGTGCTAACGATTTCGTATGTCTTATTATAGTAAATATTTCCTATATACTTACCTGCTTCAAACTTAATAGGATTAGAGGGATCGGATGTAGTAAAATTAAAAGTTAAGTCTGTATCGATGTTACCCACATTTCCGTTATTAGGGTTAGCTTCGTATCCTGCAGTCTGTATACTAAAAGGACTTAGAGTTCCTTGCTGTATCTGTTCAAGCGAAGAAGCCGCATATTCATGCTTAACACGAACTACGCAGTTAATAGATCCAGACTTCTGTTCTGTAGAGGCGAATACATTCTCGTCGAAGTTTCTAACATCATCTATGCCTTGTAGGTTTAACCATCCATAGAGAGTAGAAGTCGTCAGAACGATCGGCCCACTTCCTGTAATCGTAACTCCGACGAACTTAGTAAAAGGAATACTCTGCGCTTCGAAAGAATACCAAGTCGAAGGCACATTCGCATACTTAGACTCGATCTCGAAGAGTCCATTTCCTATATCTCTTACAGATTCTTCAAATAAAGAATAAGTAGTCTGGGTAGGATGCGCAGTTCCTATAGCTGTAGGAGTATAGTTAGCTTTATTCTGAACCTGCTTCTCTACAATCGCGTAAGACTCTGGAATCTGCGAATCTCTAATAAAGAAGTTAGAATTAGCGTCTAGAGTAATTCTAGCTGATAGGGTGCTTGGGACATCATCTATTCTAGCCATGACTTATTGCGATACGAACTTACCTTCTAAAGTTGTATTGATTTTTTCTAATAGTGTTTGTGAATCATCTTTATCTATCTGATTTTGTAAACGAGCTTGTAATTCTTCCTCTGAAACAATCGCTCCTTTTCTTCCTCCAATAAACTCTTGGAAACCTCCGTCTCCCATCTTTTCAAATCTTATATTCTTTCCATCCTTTGCCTTTCCCTTGCCGGCTATATTTGCAGCCTTCTTCAGATCGTGACCGACCAAAGAACTTTTAGCTACTTCTGCTTCTTCTTCGGCAACATCTAATTGACCTTCTTTAGCCTTAGTGCCTTCCTCAATTTTTTCATTTGTAGCAGCCTCGATCTCTTCTAAATCCCCTGCTGCTTTGATTAACTCATTAAAGGCTTTCAGTCTATCTTTAAGAGCTTGCGCCCTTTTAGGATCGGTCTCTGTAGCAATTTGGTCTTCAAGAGTTTTACCCAAATCTTTGGACTCTTGAATTTCTTTCTCTTTTTCTTTGGCTCTTTCTTCGGCTGCTTTCTTTCTTTCAGCCTCCTCTTTCTTTATAAGGGCTACTCTCTTCTCAATTAGCTTTTGGCGTTGCATAGTCCCACCCCTTCCTCCGGGTAGATCATCAAAAGCTCCCTCGGCCTCCAAGTCTAGTTTGGCTTTGAAAGTGATTTCGTCCATCCCTCCCATGAAGAGTAATTCGCCTATGAAAGTTCCAAGGTTCTGAGTGCCTTCGACTATCTTTTTAAGCATTGTAGACAATGCTCCAGTAAGCGTGGTAATAGCCGGAAGCATAGTAGTGCCTATCGTAGTAGCGTTTTCAGATAACTCCTTCTTCAAAAACTTAACTTGATTAGCCGCACTATTTGCGGTCGCAGCTGCATCTCCATTGGCAGTCCCCAGGTCTCTAATCATTATCGACTGAACAGCCAAAGCCTTTTGAGCTGCGTTCATCTGGCCCACGCCGTCGAATATTCCTAGATTTAACCCTTCCTGCTCTAGCCTCGCCTGGTTAATCACAATACCAAGCTGCTTCATCGGTTCAAACTCCCCGGAGATAGCACTCCTAATCTTAGTAAATGCCTCCTCAATCGGTAGGTTATGGAAACTGGCTATGTCCCCGGCTACCTTTACCAACTCTACAGAAAAGGTGTTGGCTGCGGTTGAGTTTAAACCAAAGGCTTTAGCCATAGAAGCAAATGTAGCTAGAGCGTCTTGCATTTCTGCGGTAGTGCTAGGAATAGTTTCTCTTAGTTCCTGCACCTTCTCATTCATCTTTGCAGTTGCAGGGCCAAATACAGATTCAAACTTTGATGCGGTTTCGGCTGCAGCTAGGGCCAGGCTACCCATATTTTTAACCAGTCCGATGCCTGCAAAGGCTGCACCAACCTTTAAGAATTGGCCGACTGCTGACTTACCAAAGGCACGGACTCGACCTTGTGCAGTTTTAAGACCTTTTGAAAATGCTTTGGTATCTACACCAAGTTTTGCTAGTAGAGAAAAATTAGCCATTGTATTTCATCCGGTTAAGTTCATTAGCTCTGGCCTGCTGAGTTATGCCATTACGAAGATTATACTTATCTCCTAGATTACGCTTTATAGTGCGCTGTAGTAACTGTAAACAGCACGACATGGGAGTGTGGAGTATCTGTGCCAAACTCCACCCATAGGCACTTGCTAGGCTATCTATGAGCGTGCAGATGTAGACAGAGCTTTGATTGCTATTATCTTCCGATTTGGTAGTCCCAGTATAACCAGGCATATCATTAAAGGCTGAATAATAAAAACTCATTATCTCATCGCGTAAGAGTTCCGATCCTTCCAATGCTCTAGCGATCTTCCTTATCTGTCTTACTTTAAAAAACCTTCTTTGCTTAGTAAGAGTCCATACTAAATGAACATAGTCATCTAGCTCCGGAGACTTGCCAGTAGCTATTCTATTTTCAGCAAACTCTAACTCTAGAATGTCTTTGGGCGTTATATGCCTAAGTTCAAAACACCCTACCTTCTGGGGTATGCCCAGAAGACCCTCTAGCCTTAGTCTCTTTTCAAAAGCTATGGCTTTTTCGATGCGCTTTTTGGCAGCGTCATCTAAAGTTGCCGCCCCCCATTGCATCCTAAGATTTAGTTAGTTTTAACGTATCCGCTTATAGATAAACGCTGATAGTCTGCCTGTGTCTCGTTAAGATCGACGGAAGTTATTAAGATATTATTACCATCATAAGTAACTGCGTCTCCGACTGCGATAGTGGGGGCGGCAGATCCGACTTGAACAGTAAGGGATACCTCTTGTCTTTGGGGAACTACAGTAGCGCCAAGAGGCTCTCCGTTTCCGTCGTCGAGATCTACTCGATTAGCAGGACTAGTTAGTGTGTAGCTTTCGACGATTAGCCCGTCGAATTCTGCGGTCTCAATGGCGAACCTTTGGTTGCCGTCATTTACAATAGCCATAGTGTTGAAAAATTAAATTTAGTGATGGATGATCTAGAGATGATTAGTTTGTCAATTAAGGAAACGCTGTCGGCTTAATATCGAACTTAATCTCATAAGTAACAGTCGAAATAGCGAGATCTCCGTCTACTTCAAAGCTCGTCCCGGATGGCCTCATATATTTAACATCGTAAAAAGGGAGGATGGGATTTAGGTTAGAGTCTACAGTAGTCCAGTTATCTGCACTAAGAAGCATAGCTTCGCGAACCTTCTCTCTATAAGATCTATGATTAGTCTGAGTGCCGTCTATAGATGAGTCACTAATAATAGATATAGATAAGGATAACTCATACTGAGTATATTCTAGAACGCTTCCATTAACAGCTGTAGGGGGATCTTGCGCTCCCCCAATCTCCGCTTGTATAGTTAGACGAGGAGACGTAAACGTATCCTGGTCTAAAGAAGCGTATAGGCTTGAAGCCGATAGGCCCGTAGCTGTCTGCAAGAAGATTTTAGCAGCGTCCTCAAAGTTAGTTTCTAAGTCTAAAAAGCCCATGTATGGTTATCTCTGGAATTCTGAAGCGCAATCGAGACGAAGAGTAACTCCTACAGCATCTTCGTGGGCAGACATCACTTTGAAATTAGTAGTTCCGTCTGTTAAAATAGTTCCCTTAGAGGGAAGAATAGAATATTCGGATTGAGCTATATAAAACTTCGTATCTATATTCTCTTCTCGTCCATCCTCAAATATCTCAAAGCCGCTTTCTACATCTTGTTTATTCGCGGAGTATGTCTCTCCGTTGCTAGGACTAGTCGTAAGCGATACACTGACCTGGGCGATAGCGAACTTTAGATTATCGGTTATTAGATTCGTTAGGCTCATCTACTTATAGACTCATGTAAATAAGAAAGCCCCCTCGACGAATCGAGAGGGCTTCTAATTTTTAATCGTTAAAGATTAAGCGTTGGCGCCGGTGATCTTTTCACATGCGTTGGTATTGATGATAACTTCATCTACGCTATTAAGAACGCGAAGAACGTCGCTCTTAATTGGCTCGTCGCGATAGTCCTCTGCGGAGAATACGCCGCCGTCTGGATTGTAAGCGAGTGTGCGTCCGAAGCCGCCATTAGCGAAATCGCCTCCAGCTACTTGACCGACAAAGAAGTGACCTGTTGGCCATATCTTGGCGCGAGAAGCTGCAGCACCTTTAGCTGCGCTATTATAGCGAGTAGGAGTGATGATGATTTCATTAACGCCAAGAGCGTCTATGATTACCTGGCGGTTCGTGTATTGACCATTGCCATTAAAGATTCCGCGAACATCGTCTGTGTTAATCATCTTGTTAAAGAGAGCAGTCTCGATGATAAGAGCGATGCCATCGTAGAATCCGTTTCCGTTTAGACGCTCTACAGCGTTCTGGATATCTTGAATTGGCTTGGCAGTTGCATCGTTATTAAACGTAGCGGTTACTGCTGTAGAAGTGAAACCTGCAGCGTTCATTGCGGCAGCTACGCGAAGCTCGTGGCCGACCATGAGATCGCGCTGTAGCTTCTGAGCGATAGCTCCTTTAGCATCGCTGATTCCGTCGTCGTTAGCTTTCGTCTCGTCTTCGTCTGGAAGAACGCCTTCAAGCGCATACTGCTTGCAAGAGAAGTCTTGTTGGCCGTAAGCGAAGTCACGACGAGCGAAGAGAGAACCAGAAGCACGCTCCTTAGAAGCGTTAAGATCGAACTGCTCCTCTCCGAATGTTGGATATTGGCCGTTCTTAGTAGAGACTTCGCGGACAGGGAGAATCTTAGTTCCTACGAACTGATTCTCTCCGATCTTATTAAGTGCTTCTGATAGAACAGGATTGAAAGTGCTAGATGTATATAAGCTCATATTAAAAAATATAGATAATGGTTACTATTTAGCTGTTAGAACCTCAAATACATCACCATCTGCGGCTGCAGCGCTAAGTGCTACTCCGATCTTCTCGGTGCCGGTTGCGTCTGTGAGCTTGCCGCCTGTTGTGTTGTAGACGAGATCGCCAATAGCGATGTCCTTTGAAGCGGTGGCAAATGAAGTGCCTCCGCCATGAAGTAGAGAAACAGTAGTAGCTTCGGAGGCTGCTGCTGAAGTAGTTGTGAAACCTACGACTGGATCTGCGCTAGAATCGGAAGCAGCTAAGGTTCCGTCTGAAGCGACTTTGACCAGGATGTAAGCTCCTAGTGCGCCCGAACCATTTGTGAATGTCCGGGTAGCGTTTGATACTGTGGTTGCTGACATAATGTTTAATTAGTTATTATAGTTTAAAGATTTCAGGGCGTTCTTTTCCTAGACGGAGAGTAGCCGCGAATTCCGATATGCCATTTTCTTTGGCATACTCTGAGATTATTTTACTGCGATTAGCTTTGCTTGGCTCATAAACATCATCGCTAATAGACCCTGCGACTAGTTCTGTTCCTTCGATTAGCTTCTCTAGCTTTACTACCTTAGAAGAAAGTTCCTCGGCCTTAGCCTTAATCTTTTCTTCTTCGTCCTTGTGGCCTGCGAGTTCTTCGTCCTTCTTAGCCATCTCGTCCTCATGCTCAGATACGGCTGCATCTTTCTCAGCCATTTCTTCTTCATGCTCTGCAAGTTTGGCTTTGAGTTCCTCGATCTCTTTTTTGAGAGCTTCAAGTTCCTCCTCTTTTTCGTCGAAGGACTTTTTGAATCCTTCAAGCTCGGCTTCGGCCGCGAGTTTCTCTACAGAAAATTGTGTAGCCTGCTCTGTTAGAGTAGTCTTCTCATCTTCTAGAGAGTCATTTAATTCGATAAGTTCTGCTTTGGTCATCTTATGGTTATTACGTTTGTCAATTTTACAAAATAATCCACGCTGATTAGCAGCAGGACTATCTACGAAGTCTGCACTAGATACTTCGTCTACCCTTATAGAGGGATAATCAAACAAAGCATCATCTGGCCTTTCATCGGTGGTAACATCCCCCTCTGCTGTAGACCAAGCGCTGTCGGCAGAAAATACTATAGAAAGACCAAATCTCTCCGGAATTTTTTCTGCCATTTCAAAAAGTCGATTGTATTTCCGGGAGTCATCTTCCCGGAAAGATTCAAATGCCTGGAAGTCTCCCAGGAGCCTGTCCCCCTCGATTCTAAAATTATCAAACATCCCTATCTCTCTGGTTAATCTATCCTCAAAGAGCGCTCCTTGGTGTGTGATGTAGGCGGGCAGCTTAGTGCCATCTAATTCGTCCTCAATGGTTTCTAGGGATTTTGCATCTACATAAAGTCCGTGACCTTTCGCTGGCCCTATAGATATTAAAGATACAGCAGACATCTTTCCGGCTTCTTTGTCGATTTGCGTCTCATTCAAAGAAGACGCATTAAATGCAAATTGAGTTGGCATACTATTCATCTTCTTTTTGTCAATTTCTGCTAGTTTTGATATAGCCCATTCTACACCGGAAGTTCCTCCCCAGGCATCCCACATCAATCCACCGCAGCCCTCTGCATATGGAACATCTTTATGCTGCTGATGTCTTTTGAATGAGGCCATTCGAGCGATGGTAGCTCTAGTTATTCTTTCCTTATTGGCTAATTGGTTAGCTCTTCTCCACCCTACCAACGTCCCACAATCGTTATCTGGGTTCTCCTCTTTGTATTTCAAAGCCCTTTTAGCGTTGTTACTGGCCGATTCCGGGTAGTCGTTATAACTCTCTTGCATAGATATTCCGGTAGCTTTCCACGCTGCACACCAATATTGCGGTCTAACCGGAGCTTCAAACTTATGACAATAATAACGATGCTCCTCAGTTTCTTCCAGGTGTGTGCAGTTTATACAGGCTTGCCCCTTTGTTTCTCCGTCTTTACGGCTCTTTCGATACTTTTCTGGTAAGTTGGATGGGATGGCTTCTCCGTCTGGGTATCTGCGATGGCTGTCGGCCTGCTTCTTATTTCCGGCTTGTGGGTGAGACTTTGGCAGCAGGTCCGTGTCATGCTTACCGCTTCTATATCTGAGATTCCGCAGCGCATACAGAAAGCTATTAACTCTCGCTTGCGCCCATTGCTCAGGGCTTTTGACAGTAGGCCTTACACTAGAAGGGTTTGTCTTATAAGCCCCTATCCCCCGGTTAAATACTATTTTTAGCTTACGGAGAGTAGTTTGCTTCTTTGCATCTGTTCCTACCTTCTCTCGATGATCCTTTAATTTGTTCTTCAAAGAAGTCTCTACTACCTTAGATACCTGGTCGCTATTAGTCTCTAATTTGCTATCATACTTATATAGGGAAGAGCAGACAGCCATGCGCTGCACGCGACTAGGGAAGTCGGCTACAGATGTAGGGTCGGCCATACAACGATCTATGAAATCGCTTCTACTCTCCGTCTTCTTCGGTTTCGGTAGTGGCATTTGCTTCCTCGTTTGACTGGCCTTGCTCTAGAATATCTGCAAAGTTGGCACTAGCACTAGTATTGTAAAAATTCATCAATTCATACCAAGACCCTAGATTATACTCATTAGCTATTCTCCTAGCTTGGGTTATATTCTGAGCCTTCCTAATCATAACCTCTTCAGCAGTATATCCGAATGGAGCTGTAATATCGTCGAGCGACATAGCTCCGGCCCTAAAGTATTCCAGGTCTGCTTTTACTTGTGCTGCTCTATTGATCCACCTAAATGCCGGGCGCTGCCACCGGACTGCAAATGGGTCTCTAGCGTTACCGATCTCAATCTCATTTGTAGCTATCTTCTGAGATAGCCATCTGCGATATAGACGGGCCATAACCTTTATTAGATCCGACTGATAACTTTCTACAGTCTGCTGATATTGAAGCACTACGCCTTGTGAAGCAGAAAAGGAGCTGCCACCGATATCCATAAGGAGAAACTCAAGTGGGATGCCGACCGCACTTCCGACCTTACGCAGCAAGTAGTTTACCCATTGTATCCCATCGACATTTGGTCGGCCATTAGCAGATATAACGCTTACATCTTCACCTGGCTCTAAGTAATGAAAGCGGCCTGGTTGAAACTCTTCCAGGTTGCCCAGGTCATCCTGGTCGCTGGCATCGAGCCGGTTTTGCAATTCAAATTCATAAGAGTTTTCCCTCTTAACCGCTACAGCTAACGATGCGGATATCTTAGCTGCAATCATCTCTACACGATCATACTCATCACAATCTTGCAGGGTATTAACTATTGGGGCCAGCTCTGGGATGCCTCGATATTGATTAGGCCGTATGCGTTTTAAGAAAGGAATAAAGTCGCGCGCTGGTATTAACCTGGTGTCCCTTAGAGTTCCGGCTACTCGATTGCCTACTACATATGATATTGGTTTGCCCATATCATTTACCTCTACTCCGTTTTGGAATGAAGATTCTTCATCTATGGTAGACTGGCCAGAGGGATTTCCGATTCGTGATCCATCAATAAACTGAACTTGCTCCTTGCCTACAATCAATCCACAATCTCCATAATAGAGAAGCGAGTCGATCATCTGTTGTTGCATCTCTCGCATATCTAACATGCAACTAACTTCTGGCATCTCAGAGAACTTATTCCAAGCGTCTATAATTCTAGAGTCAGTATCATCATCACCAGTCGATGGCTGCGGAATTATTCCCCGGCCTACTATGTCGGCTTTCCTTAATCTAGAAAGAGAAGCGACTACCGGATTGTTTCTGCGAAACTCTAGGCAAGTAGAGATAAGACTATTCCGGTCATAGTTACTTAGCTCTACTTCCTCAGAGCGTATGGGATTGTTGCCCCTTCTGGCCCGGTATCTAGTATTGGTTACTGCATCATAGCCTCTAAATGCCTTCTTAAATTGACTGAAGGCAAAGCCTATGCGACTGGGTTTTTTATTTTTCTTAGCCATTGAAGTTCTGCAAGGTAATTCGATTACGCCCACGACCGCCCAAAGTCCGATCCTTTAGAGCAATTAACTTATCTAATTTTTCTACTTGGGAAATTAAATCTCCGACATCGGCCAGGGAGAAAGTCTGATCTCCTATGCTATAAGATGTTATGCCATCTTCAGCGAGTTTGTTTATAGCAGTAAGGAGCTTATCACGAATCGCAATAAGTTGAGCGGTTGAAGTAGTAGCAGCCATCGATATTCGTCAGATGTCAATCTGCACAAAAAAGCCCCTTCCAACTCTAGGCTAGAAGGGGCTTACCCTATTTACTATTATGCACCTCTTCCCCCTTAGGGGATTAAAATGCCAATATTGAGAGACAATCGTGGGTAGTAATATAGGTGTCAATTAAATATAATCATAAAAAAAGCCTCTCCGAAGAGAGGCTTGTGAGAGGGTTTACTGCCCATATATTGGTGGCTTATAATCGTAGTTGAACTCTAACTTTGCCCAATGTTCATTCCTACTCATATAGTAGGCTTTCTGTAATTTCCTATGAGCAGAATCTAAGTCTCTATCATCATTGCCTTGTATGGCACACTTGGTTAGCTGATAAAGCTCAAACATTTCAGCGTCAGTTAGTTTTATTGTGAGCATAGTTTCCACCCTCCTTTCGCATAATGGCTAGCACCCTTTAGAGCGGTATTGTTGCCCCATTGTCCCAACTTGTAGGTATATCTGACTTCATAGTGAGGATTCTCAGACTCATAGCCAAATCCTACATCAGAGTTAAAGTATTCTGATATATGTTTGTAGGCATACCACGATGTCTCAGCAGAGCCATCTGTGATATTCACTATATGATCATTCATCAGATGGAAGAGCAAGTGCCAACATCCACCGCCAGTATATTCAGAGACAATGGTTTTGATTCCATAATTGTCTTTATAATAATCAAACTGATTTTTAGCAAAAGCCTTCTCCTCTTTAGAGAGCTTCATTGGATGAATAGAAAATGCTAGCTGCATTTCTAAGTTGTGTTCCTCTGAATTGATTTCAGAGTTTAGTGTTTCTATATTTGGATTTTTCATTGTGTGTATTTTTAGTATTTAGGATATCGGATTAGGCCGATAAGTCACATTAAGGCTACCAGGAAAAGGGGAGTCAATATTATTTTGCTAAAAAAAAGTGAATTATTTGTGTAAAAAAGCATTGACACCTAGGGCCAGAATCTCTTTTCTCTCTCTTATCGGCACAAAGTCGATATCCTAAATACTAAAAATCACACACAATGAATACAATATATTATCGCAACTCACCTTACAGCTGCATTGAGAAAATCAGCTTCACTTCCTACATCGTTCACGATAAAGTAGCTAAAACCAAGTGGAGAACCTCAAACTGGTTTCACGCTCAAGAGCGTAGAAGAAAGATTACTAGCAAGTATAGCAAAGTAAAATTAACCGACACAGTAAGCCTTTAACCTTTTACGCAGTTTGCGGTCTGCCATAAAACCGCACTTAACCTAAATACTAAAATAAATAAAATACACTAATATGAAACTGGCACTAAAAAACATCAAGCACTCAGAACACGCATCTCACGAGACCAACAACTTTGTTGCTGATCTCTATGTGAATGGTAAGCCCTTCGCAGTCGTTGGTAACGATGGACAAGGCGGTTGCGATTGGCATCACAAGCATGAGAAGAATCCTCAAGATCATAAGGAGTTCCAAGAGCAACTACAAAGCCTCTACAAGTATTATAGCGAAAATCCAGAGTTTAGAACTGAATGTGATTGGAATGAGAAAGGATGGTATGAAGGTAGTTTGGACTCAGCAGTAAGTGATATCTTGGTAGACCATCTGGTTGCTAAAGATGTTAAGAAGCTAATGTCTCGCTCTATAATTGTCTTTGAAAAAGGCGAGAAGGGCTACTACAAGTATGGTAAAAAGAAGTATAACATAGTGAAGGAAACTATGGATGCTTTTAGGGCTAAACTAGATAAATGGTATGGTGACAAGTGGGTATGCTTAAATGATATGCCCTTAGATGAGGCGATAGCCTACTACAAAGCCAACTAATCATTATAGGCTCACACGCCTACCAAGCCTCTCTTCGGAGAGGCTTTTTTTATGCCCAAAAACTAGCTCCACCTCTAGAGCGGTTTGTAAGTTTCTTCCTTGGTCTTTGCTCTTGAGCATCTACTACCTCTACATCTCTATCAATACGAGCTATGCCGATAAACTTAGATAAGGCTCTAGCTAGAATCTCGCAGTCCCATAGGTGGTCTCCCTTGCTTCTCTTTATCTTTTTTACGACCTTTATATGGCCACTCTTGTCGGTCTGCTTAGTCCAATAGGTAGAGAATAACTGATCATAGTAAACCTTTGGCGTATCTGTGAATGTATAGAAGCCAGACATCTGGCGAGTCCGTAGCCTATCCATATCTTCTTCATAGATCTTCTTATTAACATGAAGGTAGCGAATCTTGGACTTGCCTCCTCTTCCTTTAGCGTCCCCAGTAAAGGGGTCTTTCATTTGAAGGCGGTATGGCTGCTCGCCCTGCAAGTTGGCCCAACCCCTAGAGCCAAACCACTTTGACCTCCTACGATAAACCTCCTCATAGACCTCTGAGGTTCTATCGCCGGCGCAGTCGATGATTGCGGCGTGGCACTTATGTTGGTCAAATGCTAAATCTAATTCAGAGAAGGAGGCTACTTGGCCATAGTCTACTAAATAGCTTGTGCCATCTCGGTCGAAGCCTCGAACTATAAACCAAAAAGAATCAGTTTGAGTATCTACTCCCATTACTCGGAACTCGCCACGCAGCTCTCCTCTCTCATAGTCTAACTCTAATTCATTTGCCTCGGCCTGGTCTTGGTTAATCCAATCTTCTTTCCAGGGTTCTGCTAGATTTCCTTGTATGAATTTTCTTAGGCCATGAGGAGAGGAGCTTACTTGTAACCAATTTACCATAAGAGAAGAAAATGTTATAGCAGGTGCATACATAGAACTAAGATGATAGCTTCTATGGCCCATTGGAGCGTTCAGATTAGTAGAC
>CAACVD010000127.1_pt1 | contig 32159 bp, 21 predicted proteins | sample 2381771 | NCBI WGS metagenome assembly CAACVD01 (sample SAMEA5211965, study PRJEB30684) | marine metagenome | biome: Marine; feature: Epipelagic; material: Water | collected 2015-10-15 | depth 15 m
CCCACGAAGAATGCGTTGTTGGTCACATTCCTTACCTGCTCATCTTCCTCTAAGGATTTCATTTGTTTATGAATATCAAGTAGGTCTTTGTTGGCTTCGGTTGCCGTCTTAAGAAGTTGGCTGACTACTTCGTAGGCTCTTGGACTGTCGCTCTCAGAGGCTACTTTGAGAATGCCGTCGATTGCATTCTTGCTGTAGTCAATTACTTCTTTGATGTTTTCGCGGACCTCGCCGAAGTCTTTACGCTGTTCAATCTTTTTTCGTTCGGGAAACTTTGAAAGATCAATTTCTACACTTTTTCTCATGCCGTCCTCGACCTTGGCGGGATCTTTAACATTATGTGTCGTATCCCGCACCTCCGTAGGCTCTATGTCTAAAGCGTTTTCAAGTGGATTTTCTTCTTTTTCAGCCATCTAAGGTTGCTCCTGTGATGCTGAGGGTATTTGGATATTGGAAGATTTCTTGGGTGACTCCCGCAATCGGAGGAAGTGTCTCATCTCCAGACGGTCCCGTGATCGTGGTTATGACGCGAGAAGCAGCGGCAGTCGGTCCTGTGATGCTTCCATCTGGATTGAAGAATGAGTTGAATGTTGTGATGTCTGTTGTCTTGATATACTTTTCTTGTTTTGTTGGTGAGAAAACATAAGAGTATGCAACAAAATCAATTGTAAAAATTACAGATCGTTGGGTTGATGTGTCACCCTGATAATCAATCTCCGGGTTCACTGCTTGGATCGTAATCGGAATGTCTACTTTAGTGTTGAAGTCTGTGAAATTTACACTAATACAAAACTCTGGGGTGAAGTAGGGAACAATCTGTTCCACAATCTGTAATGCGTCATCCATAGTTCTTGCTGCGACTGCAAGTTGGAATGAAATATTGTAAGGTACTTCTGAAAATTGCGAATCAATCTCACCATCAGTGCTTGTGTATTTAAATCTTTTGTAGACAGTGTTTCTTTTTCTAGAACCATCGTAGTTGATACTGGTGATTGAGAATCCCATGCGAGGCAGGACGCTGGCGATTGCAGCCGCACCTTCTTGACCCTTTGTGTCTGGGAATTCGTCGAGCATCCGAATAAATTTTTCCTTTGACGCATAAGAAATCGGAACCAAGACTCTTTTATTGGTTGAGCCATCTTTATTTTTTCTTACGACAAAGATTTCATCAAACAACGAGCCAAAGGCAATAACTGTTTTTCGGATTGTTTCATTGTAGAACGTAGTAAACATTAGAGATCACCCTCCGAGAACGGATCAGTATCGGTAAAGTCAATAAACGACGAGCCTTCAAACTGGATGTCCGTGTTATCTTCAAACGGATCTTTGACAAAGTAATCTTGTGTGTATCCGATGCTGTCGATTGCGTAAGTTGCACCAGAGGATTCGCCAAGAATACTGTCAACTCCAGTGATGGAGCCAGAAAGAAGCGTGCCTTCCACGACCTTGCTGGAAGAATCATAAAGAGCAATGCTCATCGTTGCACCAGTCACACCACCGTCATAAAGGAATGCGTTTTCACCCTCAGTGAATGCTCCACTACCAGTAGAACCAAGAGCAATGTAAAGCATTCCTTGATAGACATCTGCGGTTGCACCGTCGATTTGATCCCAGCCCGTGTCCATGTCTTCGCCAGTGTAGACGAACATGGAGCATTTGATTTGATATGTAAATGTCTTACCAAAGTTAAAGAAATTTTGCTCACGTTCCACAAAATTAATTTCAAACAAACCATTTGAAAGTGGGAAGTAAATCAAATCTCCTTCGCGGGGATATGAATAGTTTTTGTCTGCAAACGCTTCGTAGAATCGTCGGCGGGAAAGAGTCAGCGTGATCTCATCTTTGATCTCAAGACCAAACTGAGTCATTACTTCGCCTTCACCCTCAAAGCCGTCATAACTGTCAACATACATTTCAAGTTCACGACCGTTTTCAAACTTTGGTAATTTGTCTTCACCAAAGATTTCATCTACGTTTACGAGAGTACGAGGAATGTAAACACAATCAACACCATGAATCTTGATGGATTCAACCACAAGATCCTCAACAAGCCGTTGCTCGGCTTTGTTTTTAAATTTGTTGAAGTATTGATTCGTAGCCATCTATTACCCCGTAAAGAAATCAGGCGGAAGTTCGTACTTGTCTTGAAGAGTGTCTTCAATTCTTTCCATCTCTTCGTTGCCTTGAGAGATTAGTCCCTGTGCGTCAAATTGAACATTGCCGGGAAGATTGATTCCTTGATATTTGATGAGGTTCATCCCCCATTGTTTTCTAAATGATGCCGTCACATATCGTTTCAATAAAATATCATCATAGGCTTCTGTAAAGGCATCAGGATCAACGATCACATAGCAGTCAATCAAAACAAAGTCACCGGCTTTCACCGTTTCTGACCATTTCATATCAATGTAAAGTCTGTTTGTCACACGATTGAATCTGATTTGTTTTTCTGGTGACAAGAAATCAGAGAGCAAAGAAATGTATGATTGTGTGATGTAGTAGTTTGACATATCACCAGCACTACGCAAGCCATAGAGGTCTTGAAGTGCAGTCTGATAACGAATACTGAACATATTCGTGCCTGCCCCACCATCGTCGAATTGGAAAATCTTTGTGACCGTGGCAATCTTTGTGCCATCTGTGATCTGAGGCGAATCGTTTGGACCCGTCAAACCAATGGAGTCGGTGTCAATGTATCCGTTTGTGATATCGTCTGCGGTGATTTCGTACTTAAACAAAGCACGCTCAGTGCCGTCGAAATGATACTCTTGGAAAATTTGAATCGCATCATCCAGAGAGTCCTCTAGTTGAGCATCATCAACATTTACTTCAATCACTGGTGCGCCGAGTTTCCTCAGAGCATATTGTTTTAGTTCTTCTCTTGACGAGGGCTTGGACATTTATTCCGCTCCTTTTCCTTTTATATGTATTGGAGCGTGGCTTCCTATACTTTTTGGAAAAGTTATTTTTAATCACAGACAAATCTACCCACTTAGTTAGTCGCCTTTACAATTACTTCAATTTCGTGGAGATCAGGTTCTTTATCATTCAAGAGAGCGACAATGGGATAAAAACTAACGAAAGCATCTGTAGTTACCTTAGTATTAATATAACAGGTAAACTCAACATCAAAATAACCATCACCAGCAAATTCAACATATTTACCATTTAATACCTTTTCGGGATAACCCGGACAATTCGGACAATTACCTGAATTTCCACCATTATTAGCAGAATAAGCCTGAATGCCTTGGAAGTGCATCTTGTAAGTATCCGAAGCAGATGTACCCTTCAACTTAATCTTGGTTGTGATTGTATAGAATTTTCCAGTTTCCATTTGAACAAATCTACTTCCGCCTGTAAAAGTATCTTCAGATAAATCTGGGAGTGATACAGGTAAGAATCCGTCACTTTCAGGTTCAATAGATGGTCTTACGGCTCCGAATGCAGACACAATTTGACCTCGGTAGTCAGAATGTTGACTCAGTAATGTTAAAGTATCCAATGCAGATTCGTTTGCCGGATATGATTGAGGAAGATCATCTACATCGTAATTTGATGAAACCTTAGTGACTGGAAGACGTTTAAAGTTAGTAAGATTACTACGGGCAGTTGCGTCATCATTCAAAAAATCTCTATTAAAAATCACTTGGTCCCAGAAATCAATAAATTCTTGATTGCCGGAAGAGCGGTCGCTTGTAATTGATCTCGCTGAAGTACCTGTTCCTCCTGCGAATAGTATTCCATCAAATGCAGATGCCTGAGCGTAATCACCAGCACCACCGGGACCGCTAGACGAGCCAAAGATTTGGTATTCAATTTCATCTCCGCCCCCTTGCCCTCCGTTGGTAATTCTAGTCATTGAAACATCAATGTTAGCGTTTCCGGCTACAATCTTAAGAGTGTCAATCGGATTTGATTCTGAAGTTGTCTCAGTGTCGTCGATATCTCTATAACTTCTGAGATCACTACCTTCACCAGTTGCACCACGTTTTGAAATATGCACCGAAACTTCGGTTTCTCCTGCGGCAAAAGTGCCATCAGCGGTGAAGCCAGAAATTCTCAATCTACGAAGACCACCAGATGGTTCAGTAAGAGTAATATTACCAAATCCATAGTAATCATCATCTTTAGATGAGAGATGAACCATGTCACCGACAGCACAGAAATCATCAATGAATGTGTCAATATCTTTACCGTCGAGGTCGGTTGCACCAAATCTAATGAATGGGGTATTACCAGTTGAAGGTAAACCATCAAGATCGACTGCTACCTGACCGGCAGTGGGCGCACCCGGAGTAGTGGATACGTTTCTGATCGTGTATCTAAACGGAGAAGCAGGTCCGGTCGCACCAGTCGCTCCCGCAGCACCGGCAGTTCCATCCTCGCCCTGTTCACCAGACTTGGCAAAAGTAACAAATGCCAACTCGTCGCCAGCAAGTGTTGGACTGCCACCGGGGAAAGTGTTGTTGCCAGTATTGACCAATTGCACATCAGTGTAACTCCCCCCATCAGTAATTGATTCTATTTCTCCAGAAATAAATCCGGCGAGAGAGGAATCAAGAACACCTTTGAAATTCACCAATACTGTATCACCAACTTTTGGATAACTCAAAGTATTGAGCAAAAGTCCAACATTAAGTCCTTCTAAATCAGTATCATGGATTCTAAGAAGTTGTGTGGCAGTATTATATCTGATTTCACCTGTGGCGGGTGTCGCAACGCTTGAGTCATATTCGGCAAGTTTGTATACAAATCCTGCATTACCAGTCGCACCCGTCGCTCCGGTTGCACCCGTGGCTCCAGTTGCACCAGTAGCACCATCATTTCCGGCTGCTCCGGTCGCACCTGCGATAGTGTAAAAATATCCATCAACATTATTACCGAGAGGGAAAGTGCCACCTGTATCAGTTACGTCAAGGGTGAACACTGAAGTCCCAGCATTCGTAACACCCGTGACTCTTCCAAAGAAGAAGTCTGATCCATCATCTAGTTGAACATAGGCACGATCATTTCTTGCAGGATTAATACCAAGAAGAAGTGAGGAGATATCAGTACCATCTTTTGTAACATCGGCAACACGAATTTGATTTGCATAAACTGAATTAAGATTAAGTTGCCCAGAAGATGGGGCTAATATATTGTCAATGATTGTATATCTAAATCCAGCCGGACCACCAGTGGCTCCTGTTGCACCTGTCGCACCAGTTGGACCGGCGACTGTAGAATCTGCACCCGTAGCACCAGTGGCTCCTGTTGCTCCAGTTGCTCCTGTAGCACCAGTGGCTCCGGTGGCTCCTGTTGCACCAGTCGCTCCTGTTCCACCACCAGAGGGAGAATAGTTGAAGAAAATTTCTTCACCAGCAGTAAATGTTCCACTATCAGTGGTCACACCACCGATTGTTCTTCTGGAAACACCACTACTCACACTGGATGATTTAACAGTTGCAAAAGCACCACCGTCGCTGGCAATTGCAAAGGCAAGATCACCACCATTGGTAATGCTTTCAAGATAGGTTTGAATATTCAGACCATCGGCAGTTGTAAAGTGAACATTAAATTCACCACTTGTTTTGTCGTAATTGAATTCACCAGAGTTTGGAGCGGAAGTTGAATAATTATATCTAAATCCTGCGTTGCCCGTTGCACCAGTGGCTCCCGTCGCTCCGGTTGCACCTGTGGCTCCTGTGGCTCCTGTGGCTCCGGTTGCTCCCGTTGCACCAGTGGCTCCCGTTCCACCAGTTCCACCTGTGGCTCCTGTACCACCAGTCGCTCCGGTGATTCCACCACCAACGCCAGTGACTTCAAGGTTCAAAGTACCTGTCGTAGCACCGGAACTAAATGTGGCTGTAATTCCATTGCCAGTTGTGGTGACACGAAGACCCTCAAAGGACGGACCAGTCACAGACGGAGATGTTGCACTTTCAATGAAGAAAGCATTGAGTCCAGTGATGCCATCAGAACCATCAGGTCCGCCGAGATATGAGATAGCGTACGCTGTTGAAGGGTTTCCATTAACGTCATTATCAGTAAACGCATTTACTTGAATTGGACTAAGCCCAATAATATTGATGCCCTCACTGGTTGCTCCACCTTCAACTGGATTAGAGTTGACTGCAACGTTTATAAAGGAACTGAGTGTTACACCAAGACTTGCTCCAGATGAGAAGCCTTTGAGATTAATATTATTTCCTGCACCGAGAACAAGAGAGGTTGGATTCGTAGAACCAGCAAAGTCCTGACCATTAATAATTACTTCTTCAAATCCACCACCAGCGGCTTCTTGCCAACTTGCGGAGATACCTGTCGAGGTAAGAACATAACCCTCTTGACCAGTTAAACCACCGACCCGAAGATCACCACTTGCAATGTTGAATGTTCCTGTTTTACCAGAGGTATCTTTGGCTTGTCCACCGACAACCACATCGCCTTCTTGATTTGCAAAAAGAACACTTGTCGGACTTGAGGCTGTTCCACCTGCAATTCTGAACTTACCATCATTTGTTGAATTTTCTGAGATGTCAACTTTGAACTCATCAACTTCATTCATGTTCACAGTTGCAACAGAATTTTGAATTTGCAGACCGAAAGTATTTCCGTTGGGTGTCTCAATCAGAAGTTCTCTTTTACCGAAACCTCGTGATTTGTAGTGAATTGGAGCGGCTGGTTGAGTGACACCAAACAAACCGATTCTTCTACCATTTGTAGAAATATTGACATATGGATTGTAAATGCTTGAGTCAAGTGTTCCCGCAGTATTGCCACCTTGGATTGTAAAATCTCTGTCAGAATATGAAACAAAGACTCCGCGTTGATACGCATCGGATCTTGAATCATCACGGAACAAAATACCAGCCGTTGCCGAAGCACCGCCAGCCAATTGAATGGTTCCTTTACGGTAGAAGTTTCCGGCATCACCACTTGTGGCTCCAAGAATGATTCCACCACTCGGTCCAGCAAGAATGACATCATTCGTCAGACCCAAGAAGAAGTTTTGTGCTTCCCATGTTGCAGCGTCAGCGTTGTAAACAAGAATTTGTCCATCAGCACCACCGGGAAGATTTGCATTTGCACTAAAGACAACATCTCCAGTTTGACCATTAAAAGTTCTTACAACATTTCCGTAAAGTGTTGAACCTGTGAAGTCAACTGTGCCGCCATTAAAGTAAACATAGTCACCTGAGAATGTGAGTCCACCGACAAACTCAGTATTTCCGTAAATAATAGCAGGGGTAGAAAAGCCTACCGAGTAGATACCAGTGTCATAATCAATGGCAAGTGTAATACCATCGTTTGACCCACCAGCCATTGCAGTAAGACCATAAATTTCAATGGGATTTACTGCATCAATAATAGCATTGGTTCTATCAAACCAAGTGATAAAAAGGTCGCCGGAGGAAAGAACGTCTAACGTTTCGCCTCCTGAGATACCGGGTGGTGGTGGAAATTCTGGTTCTGCCATAATACTATGTAGTCCTCATTTTTTACGTCTTAATGATATAATTCACAACAGTAAACGGTGGCATTTGTTCGGTGAGATCCCCGTCGAGTTCCGCACCGGAGGCATCAACACCATCATCCACAAAAAGGTAATCCAATCTAGCCCTACCAGCGTCGGATGATCCACTTCCAAAGTGATCTCCTCGTCTTCTGCCGTTTATCTCGTATGGTCCGTCAGTCCAAATTTCAAAGGCTCCAGCGTTTGCATACCCCGGTTCACCTCTGGTGGTAAGGTGATTGTGTCCTTGTAGTTTGTGAGAACCCCCTGTTTGACCGCGTGTTCTTGTAACTCCATTTACAGCACCGGCTCCCAATGGAACTCTACCATTCAGGTTGGGAAGTTTAACAAAATTAGAACCCTCAGAGCCATAGACACTTCCAATAACAGTTGCAAGACTTTGGTATTGACCCGTCTTTTCAATTGCACGACCATCACAAGGAAGCCATTGAGTTTCATCCGGTGAACCATCTCCTGCGTATGGAACAATGGTTCCTGTCGGAATTGCTCTGGAGAAATTTAGAATACCAATGTTATCACGAAGTGGCAAGGCGGAAAGACCATCAACATATGGAATAGATTGTCCCTCAGACAATTCACCATTGAAAATTACCTTAATTAGATATTGTGTGAACAATTGATTTGGGAATTGTCCATTTGATGGTTCGGGGTTTCCACCCTCACTGTTGTCTGCGTCATAAAATTCATAAAGCGTGGAAGACACACCGACACCTGATGTGAGGGTTGTATTTCCATCAGGATACATTTGATAGTATCTTTCTTTTTCAATATTATCGCTGTTCGTCCCACGAACTTTGGCAAAGACCAAAAGTTGATTTGATTCAGAGAACACACCGTCAACATAAACAGCCAGTCTGTCCGCTGCTTCGCGTTGTGAGATGTCAACAATTTTGCTGTAATATCTTGCAATGGCGGGAGAGCCATTATCGTTACCATCATTCAAGGCTAGTTCATTAGCAAATTCATTTCCATCAAAGGAGCCTGCTCCATTCATTTGAACCAAAGCACTCAGAGCAGAAACTTGATCGGTGTCAATCACAGTTGAGTAATTACCAGTAAATTGTAAATCAAATCTCAGATTACCATTAACTACATTTCTTCTTGTAGTTTCGGTGCTTGCGTTTTGTCGAAGAGTCTGCGAGGCTGCTCCGGCTTCAAGAGAAACATTGTTTGTAAACAGTGAATTATTTTCTGCACTATTTGAAACATAAATCAAATCAGTGTTGAAATTGGTATCAAGCAGCGGAAGTGTAACAGCAGGATCAACAACTTGGTTTCCACCTGAGTCTGATCCGAATGCGGCACTCCTCATTTTCACACAAATTCTTCTGTCATTGTATGCAACATTTGAACCGTTATTTTCTGGAAGATACAGAGGACCAAACTCAGCACGCTCAACATCTGTGACATTGGTGTAAAGAGAAACACTCAAATCGTTTGTTTGAATAGCGAGTGAGTAATCTCCGGGTGGCAGGTAAACAGGTGTGCTAAATGTGAACGTGGTTCCATTTGATACTGTGTTGTCCGTAGTATTTCTTGTTGCCGCTGTTGCCGCCGCAGTAACTTCGGAGAAAGGAATAATAATAGACTTGGATGGAACACCATTCACTGTCGGTCGAATGCTAACCATGACGGGAGTTTCTTGTTCTGTTGCTTCATTGAAGAACAATTCAACATCAGTAAGGAACGTTCCGTTTGGATAATTGTCTGGGTTGACAGTAAAGATTTGATGCAAAGGATTCAGCGAATTGATAACAGTATTATTATTACTATCAAACAAATCAGAGTATGATTCAAATCTCAAAGCATTTGTATTTGAGGCTTCTCTACGAATCACAGGTGGTCGTGTAAACGAAACACCATTCAAGGATGTATCAAGAAGTCTCTCTGCGTAGAAGAACGTATCGGAAGATGTTGTTGCTTTTGTAATATCTCCATCGGCATCATCAAGAACCGTGACACGTTTTTGTCCTACGGTGAATGTGTCAGCCGGAATCGTGACATCTTGTTGAATAGCCCCGGTCACACCAACCGTAAATGGTCCATCAAGGAGATCGTCATCAAGATAAACATAAACGCTTGAGTTCGGTCGAAGACCCTCTGCAAGAGCAGTGAATGTTGTTTCAGGAATAAACGGCTTGATTGAGAAATCCAAAATCTTATCACCGACTCTTCTTACGAGTCGCTTTGAAAGACTTCTGGTAACAAAGGCTGTTTGGAGATCACCACCACGATATTCTTTATCAAGAGGACTTACGAAAGATGTATTTTCAAGAGCCTCAAGTCTGGTTCCAAACCAGTGAAGTTCCCATGCTCTCCATGTCGTTCCAAAGCCTCTGTCTCGTCCGGCGATTTGACCATTTCTTCTAACTGTGATATCAAGTTCCCAGTTATTAAGTTGACCGTCAGAGTTGGCAAAAACTCTAGCCTTTCGGGTGGTTCCCCAATAATTGACACAGAAAGGTGAGAGTTTAAGTGTGCCATAGTAATCAACCGAGCCATATGGATTAATTCTTTCAAGTGTATTCTGGGTATTAGTTTCTTTAGAGAAATCATTTGGTGTGTATTGAGTCATAACCACACCATCAAACTCAGATGGCATCACCGTTCCTGTGTAGGTAATTGCACCAGCACTGATACCAACAGAACTACTCACGAAGGGTGGGTAAAGTCTGTTACGAATTGGATCAATTGCAGCATTATAGTTTACACGGGAAACGTCTGCATTTGCGTGACCGATGAACTCGTCAACAAAAACCCCTGAAAGTGAAACAGGAACAGAAGAATCACCTGAGTTAGCACGCGAAACCGCTTGGCTAATAAGACCTCGGCGATATGCAGCATCCGAATCAGATTCTTGTGTTTGTTCAATTTCACCAATATCTCTCATGGTGAATCGTTGATTATCAATATAAACAACACGAATGTCTTCGGGGTTGATCGCGTCGGCTGGAATAATCAAACGATACAATTCCATGTCGTTGGGTGAGACTGTTGGTGGTTTTGGATCAACCGCAGATGGAACTCCCTTAAGAACCAAGAACTGACGATCTTGAGTCAGAACAACACTATCAATCCTTGCTCCGTAGCGAACTGTAACAACATCAACATCATCAACAGGTGGTGTAGTAGGATCACATGAACCATCTGACGCGAGAGCATAACTGTAAGAATCACCACTGTTGGGAACCGTTCCGACTTGTCGATCTGGTCTATAATCAACAAAGTTTGTCAGTCGTTTACCATTAAACGTAGGAACATCTGCCGTTGCGATGGAGGAATAACTATCAGCGGTGAATGGACCATCCGAACCTGTGCGGTTGTAGCGTTTGTATACAACTTGGATGGGATTATCAGCAGTAACAATTGGCTGTTGCGAATCTGGGCGAATTCTGAGAGATGCAAAATCATAAGCATCTTCACGTTGACCGTTATCTAAAATAAATCTATCAGTAACATCTGTTCCAGATCCATCAATAACAGACGAAACTTCTTTTACGTCAGTGACACGAAGATCAATCACACCATCGTCTGTGATAGTCGTGTAGTTTTGTGTAATATCACCAGAGAGGACTTTTGTACGAATAGAATTTGGAGAAGTTCCCTCAAGAGGAGCAAAAACAACAACCTGTGTTCCTGTTGCCACCAACGTTCCATCGGCGTTTCTAATTTTAACGGTCATCTCACCAGTTGAATCATTGATCGTATAGTCTTCGGTTCTTGACACATAAGATTCTGAACCATTCGCAATCATGTACGTTGGTGTGACATTTGCTCCTTGCACGATACCGCGACTTCCAACAAATTTTCTAGTTGAGTCGGTGGCTGAGAGAGTCACTTCACTATTAGAATTTGCGATGACTCTGAATGGTCGCACCATTGTGAATCCAACAGGATTCGTTAATCTCTGAACACCCTCACCCACTTGGAAAAGAAGTTTATTTGAACCAGTAAAGATTTTGTCCTCACCAGCAACAAGAGTGAAACTATTAAAAGATGTGTCGCTAGGAGACTCACCATCGTCGATATCACCTGTGCTGCAAAGCGTGGCGTTAGAAATATTAAGATTGTCTACGGGAGTTGATACCAAATTAGAAATATACAGTCTGACTGCTGGCTCTGCCCCCGCCTCAAAGAAAAGATTCTGTAAGTTAAACGATCCAACTTTTACCAAGTTGCCACCGGCTGAAGTTGAGTAAACAAAGAATTTTTGTCCTTGGAGGAATGAGTTACCAAATCTTGAGCCATTGATGTCCGTGACATTCGTAAGTTTTTGATTATATGTTGAAGTACCGTTGACAAGCCGAACATATGCACCGAACGAGGTTTCGGCTCTTGAAAGTTGCTCAATTGTCCCATCTGGGAATGTATCTTCAAGTTTTGTCAGTGCGATAGTTTCAAATTCAAAACCTTTGACGTAGGCTTTACCGGGACTCAACTTGATACCAAAGCGAGTGGTATCAACTGTGCCGAATGTGTCTTGATAAGAATCAACCTCCAGTTCAAACGGTCGCACAGTGTAGTGTCCAGACTCATCAAACGTTCTTCGTGCTAAAGTTTTTTCAAGTTCAGCGTAGTCGGGATACTTAATTTTTCTAGTGGTCGTACCATTGATTACTCTGACCAACTCAAAATAATTTTCATCATTAACAATATCAAATCCTGCTTGCTCAGAACCAGTCAATCCTTTTTGATCAAGAGTCAATTCAACCTTGTAGCGATCTGCACCGGGAGCATTAAAGTTACTAAAACCAAACGACGGGTCACGAAGCGACGAATCATCATCAACAGAAACAATACTTTTATTGACTGTAAACCCGACCGATGTTGTTGGATTTGAGTAGTCGCGGAAATTGTTGCTTGACACATTGAACGAGGCAAAAGATTGACGATCATTTTTAGCAAAGTATCCGTCAGTAAAATATACACCTTCGTTTACTGTGATAAAGTTGGACACTGTACCAACACCGTCAGGAATTTGACCTGAAAGCGTTGTAAGTGAAACACCAAGATTGCCAGACCCAACCGTAGAGAGTCTTTGATTTTCAAAATACTGACCGGGAGTGAGATATTGAAGAAAAAGAACCTGATAAGGATCGTTATCAAACGAAGCACCAGCGGGCTTGTCAGATACAGCAACAACACGGGCATCGGTTGTAACACCACCGCTAGTGCCACGAACGATTTGTCCAACCATGTTGTTGAGAGTAGACTCGCTCAACTCGGAATCCGAATCAATGCGAACAAAAGAAGCGTTGCTTTCGTTTACCGCACCACCGATTACAACAGAACCATTTTTGAAAATGTGATTACCAAATCTTTCGACTTGGTTTTGAAGGATTGATTGAAGTTGAGACAATTCTCTTGCCTGAACGGGGAATCCGGGCTTGAACAAAATTTGTAAAAACTTTTTGTCCTCTTCAAAGTCGTTGTAGTATGGGATATTACCCATGATGCTTCTATCGTATGCGGTGGTCATTTATACTCCTCAAAACTCAAACACAAACTTGAAAACTTCATCTTGTTCAACAACGCGAACAATACCTTGAGTTAGTCCTTGTATGTATGGCATTTGTCCAGAAAATAAATCCAATTCTGGACCATTCACTCCATCTGCAAGAATAGTGCCTGTGACCAAAGCACCTGACGCGAGTGGATATGTGATTGTTTCGCCATCGCTAAAACCTAAAGTGACACCAGAAATATTTTTAATATCTGTGAGAGAAAGAGTCGCCCTATCACCAGCCGAGGATGTTTCAACATATTTTGCAATGAGTCCGCTACTTCCACTTGCACCAGTGGCTCCGGCATCCAACGATGGTGTGTAATCACCGCCGGTTGGGAACGATAGGTTAAGCCTTGTTGTGCAGGTGTAAACTTCTTTAGAAACAGACAAATCTGAATCTGGATAGCGAGTCACATAAGCCTTGGCAGTTTTGTCCGACTCTGTGTATGTTCCATCCCGTCTGCCGATGAATGTCAAAATTTCATCCTCGACAAAAGGTCTTCTAACGTCAATCGCTCTAAAGTTTCCGGTGACTTTGTTTTGGTCAATGGTAATTACATGATTGTTGACTTCGGCAGCAATATTTGAATCTTCACCAACCACGATAATTGAGTCAGATGTTTCTGATAAAGTTTGCAACTCGGTCAAGTTTCCAGTTTCAGATGGTTCTTGAATAATGACTCTGGTTGTCAGCGTGTCATCAAATCCTGCAATTTTTCCAGAGTTGCTGTAACCAGTACCAATCTCAGGATTTTTCCAGAGAACCACATCTCTAAAATCATTACCCAAGATCGCACTCTCGGCAGAGTTTGACCCAGAAAGTCTCACAAGAAATGCAGCATGTTTAGCCAACAATTCAACCGCAGGATCTTGACCAATGGGTGAGAAAAGTAAAACATCAAAAGTATAATTTGACCTGTTGATATCAGTAAGTGATCCAGATACGGGAACTCCAGTTGCGGGTGCAGAGGCATCAATGGCTCCACTTGCCGTGGTGTAGCCAGATCCCGCAACATAGACTACAATACTAGAAATTTTTCCGTTTGATCCAACCTTACCAAATGCCTTGGCATTTTGACCATCACCAGAGATGGTAATACCGGGACCAATTTCAAACCTATCGCCTGCCTTTGGTTTTTTGCCTGTTGTCCAACTTTCTGTTAATTCTAAATTATCACCTGTGCCTCTGCGAATTCTTCTTACCTCACCAGAAGCAACACCACTCAAAATTCTAATGTAATATCCGTTTAAGGACGCGGTGTTTGTGCTTCCCGAAACTGGTCTGCCCTCAATCACAACACTGTCATCACCAACTGCCGTTAGAATATTTGATGGGCTTTCAGGGAAGGCATCAGTGAGTGTAAGTGCGGGTTCACTAATAATTGAAACTGCTTGAATTGTTCCATTTTTTGAATCTACGGAACCCTCGTATTGAACAGCATACTGATTTTGTCGATTGTCGTTGTAGGCATTTGCAATTCTGGGATATGTTGGAAGTGTGTCAACAGGAATAAAGTTTTCATCTAAAAACAAAAGTTTGTCCTGTGGGACAGAAAACAAAAATTTCCAAGAATATCCGTCAGCCAATGTAATTGTATCAGTTGAGGTTCCTGATGGTTGAATTGACGATCCGGTGTTGCCACCTGCGTTGTCGAGACAAATGTATACGTTCTGCTCGTTTGTCATCGCATAAAAAGGACGCGATGCAGTTGACATATCAGTTTCATTATTTAATCTGTCATAAACAGTTCCGGATGTCCAGTCATTTCGTTCGACGAGAACAGCCGCACCATCTTGTGGATTCACTCTTTTTGCCAAGACAGTGTTATTACGAGTTGTTAATTCCTCTGACTCTGTTCTTACTTCTAAACCATTTCCAGAAATGCGAGAGATAGCAACGTAAAACTTATCGTTTGAAAAGGGTCCGAACTGCTGAACAAAATTTTTGGCAAGTTCAGTTTTAAGATTTGCGTCAAAAGTATTAGACATATTTACCTCTTCTTATTTATTAGTCATAAACGGGTACTTGTAGACGATCAAAGAAATCTTGAATTCTCACATTACCAAAACTTAGTGGTGAAGTGGACTCAGAGATAAACTGGGTGTCTGTACCATCTTGTCCAGCGATGTAAAATCTAACTCCCGCTTGATTAGAAACGGGGAAGGATTGAGTTCTATCTCCCGACAATGGATTTGTAGTTGAAGTATTAACAAAGGAACCATTCAAAATATCAACAGTCAAAACAGTAACTTGTGTAAAGGGTGCAGGCTTAAAGGATGGCTCTCCCTTTGGAGGAGCCTCTGGTTCATTCAGTTGCTCAATTGTGACAATTGTTCCTGTAGCAGTAGAAGTTTTCCTTTGATTTTGTGTGATCGTATCACCGACATTTAAGGTTGTAACCGCACCCGTTCCATCGACATTCGCTGCAATAGTAAATCTAACACGTTGAACCTGTTGGTCAACTTTATTACCAGTTGTTTGCTTTTTATAGTTTTTGTTCACAGAAGAAACGGCTCTTGCAGTTTGATTAAGACCAATAAGAGCGTTGGGGTGTCTTGCAACAATGTAATACTCAGAGGCAGCAACATCATTTTCAACCATTCTCACCTGTGGGAAAGCAGCGACCGTGTATCCGGGGAGGATTCTTGATTCGGGAGTCAAATCGCCCTCAGAAATTTCTTCCAAGTATTCAGGAGAAAATGGACCTTGCCCGTAGAGAGTAACGCCAGTGGGAACAGCACCAATGTTAGTAATAGTAAACGGGGCGTGAGTAATTGCATTTCCACTGGCATCAAAATTTCCAAAGGTAGCCGCGTTGGATGTAATCCCATCAAAACCAGTAGGATAGTAGTCTCCAAACGTAAGACCGTATGTGTCGCCTCTCAAGTCCGCTGTGGTTGCAATCGTGTACGGGAAATAATTTCCAATCACTGCGGCAAAAATAGGAATGTTTGGTTGTCTTCTAATATCAGTAGTCAGTCCTGCCGTATCAAAATCTTGTTTGAAAACAAACTCACCCAAAAGCATTGAGCCAGCAGGATGGAAGAGTGTTTTTACAAACTTTGCATAAGAAGCAAGTTGAATGTCGCTACTGATGACGTATGAAAATTCTTGGTAGTTGAAATTATTTTGAAGAAATGAATTTGCAGAAAGAATAGATTTTTCAGTTGCAAATAAATTTTCAGGAAGAATCTCTGATGTGTCTCCAACAATTTCAAGTGACGCTCCCGTGCCACCTGCCGTTTGAATTTCAAAAGTATAGGTTCTGTCTGCAAAGTAAATTTTATTTGAGTTTGCATTTGTTAACTTTTGAATTTCTCCTGTCGAAGAAATATCATTAACTTTCATATTTGCGACGATTCGTTGTGATGAGTCACGAACAATAACAACGTCACCAACATTGTAGTCACGACCGTCTTGAGTAATTCCACCAACCACTTGGGGACGGGCAGTGGTTATGATACCAAAGATTTCTTCTTCAAGTCGTTGATTGTTTTCGTTGACAAAAAGAACTTTTCTGTTTGGAGCGAATGTTCCGAATTGATCACGAAGTTTGATCTCTGCGTAATCAATGCCATCGTACTCTCTGAATTCAATAGAATCCACAAAAGCAGTCGCACGAATGCCGAGGTCTGGTCTATCATTATCAGGCTCTTGAATAAGTTTATTTCCAACAAACGACAACAACCTATCACCATTAAATCTTGTCGTATTTACCGAAGTGCGTTGTTCGTATCCCGACTCCGAAGCAACAATCACTTGCTCACGAGGAAACTTGACTTCGACATTTGTATTATAAACAATGCGAAACAAAAGATCCAGCGATCTGGGGTTGCCCTTTTCGCCGTAGTAGTTTTTAATATTCTTGATAACTTGTTCTTCGTTTACATCTTTGTATAACTCGACGGGGAAATCATACAAGTATTGTGACTTGAAGTATTCCAAAAATTCAGGAAGAGTTTTATCTACATCAATATACTCATTCATCCGAACCGCTTCGGCTCTTGGATTTCCATACTGCTCAGAGTATTCACAAAAGGCTCTTAAAAATGTAACAAAAAGAGGATGGTCATCCACCACAAACTGCGGAAGCATTTGTTGAAGTAGCGTAGAAAATCTTTCATCTACTTCTTGTGGAAGCGTAGACGGAAAGGCATCCTCAGCAAATGCTTGTAGGGGTAAGAGTAGTGAACCACCGTATGGCATTAGTAACCACCACTTCCAGAATCAGGAATTGGATTGCCAAAGTCGGGCGTAGGTGGTTGAATTAAACCATCACTGCCGCCACCGCCGCCACCACCGACAGGATTTTGTGTTCCGGTCAGAGACTCAGAAACAATGATATTTTCAGAAATCTGTCTTGAGATTGAAGAGGTTCCCAAGAATGATCCCTCGGCACTATTAGACGAAATAACTTGTCGGTCAGGTCGTGAATCGGGGAACATGACAACGTTCTGCCGAGAGGTATCTGTCTGGTCGATCAGCAGAATTGAAGTGTCTCTGGAGGTCAAGCGTGATCCTCCAATCTTTGCACGAATCCGAATACTTCCTTGTTCGGCAATTCCTAAGTTGTAATTACCAATATTGATAACTCCACGTTCATAGTTGACCGTGCCAAACGAAGTATTGACATAAACCTTTTCGCCAGCGACCAATTCGTAAACTCTAAGGGTTCCGTTTCCATCATCATCTAGATAAACATTTCTTGTTTGTCCGAGATCATCTGTATATTGGAAAAGATTACTGGAGACTTCTGGCATGTGTCCGTTGTGTGGATGGAAGATTGGGTTTTTCAAATCAACCACATAACCAGAGGTAGTATTCTGAACTGGAACAAACCTATATTCCAAGTAAGGTGTAAAGGACAAAGATGAAACAGATGAAAAGGCATCAAGCACACTTCTTTGAACTTTACTCAATGAAACAGAGGTGTTGAAATCGTTTGTGTTTTCAATAATAAATCTTGTGATGTTTTGTTCAATTTGTTCTTTGAGGGCTACTTCATTCAAGAGAGAACTGTTTGGGTTGTAAATAACATTTGAATCATACCGAACATACAAAGGATTCGGATCTTGAACAACAGGGGTCACACCTACAGAACATCTTTGACGAAGGAAACTTTCAATTGATGTCTTAAGACTCGTGGGAATGACACTTCCGACATTTGGGTTGAGAACAACAATGACACGACCAAACTGCGGAGGTTCTGCGTCTTCACCACCAAAGGCATAGACGGATCTAAATCCACCGAAGTTGTTTGCGATTAAGGCTTCGTAGTCGTTTGTTGTGATCGCTCTGTTCTGGGCTGCGTACGCTTTTGGTGCATTGAAACGAATACTTGAAATTGTCTCTTTGTCACCACCACCTGCGGCATAGTTTACTACAGAAATATCAGCACTGGCACTTACGTTTGAAACAAACGATCTACTTGTGGCTGAGTCACTTTTACCAAGACCATTTGCTTCCGCACCCTTTGTCACAATGTATGAAATTGTAATGACGTTTCCTGCTGTAAGTTTCTTGCCAACAACACCATCACCAAAAGAAATTGAGAAAGATTCATCAAAGTCTTCTTGTAAAAAGTATACGTTTGTATTTGGTCCGACCTGAGTGTAGTTGCTTCCTTCTGCCCAAACATCACTAATACCATTTGGATTGGAGGGTGAATCAAAAACTTGAACTTTGATTGATTTCGTATCAACAGCAGCATCAGGAATTCTGTACCGAATCGACGAGTCACCCGATGGTGCTACGAAAGAGACTGATCTAACGTCCCCTTGATACAATTCAACATTGTCAACATCACCTGTGCTACTGAGATTGTAGTCACGAATCGGAACAAAAGTGTAATTAACATTACCGATTCTACCCGTGAATCTACTTCCTCTTCTCAAAACACCAGACTGACTATCAAAATTTGAGACATTGACCACGGCGACTGCGGCTGTGACCGACCTTGGGGTGTATCCTAAACTTTTTGCATGTGATACGAGCGATGACCGCTTGACGGCAGAATCTAAAAACAACTCGTTGGCTACAAGGTTGTTGTAGATACCTTGGTAGTGAGTAAAATATGAAAGAATATCAAGAAGAACACTCAACCCAGACGATTCAAAGTCATAGTCTGTAAACGTGCTTTGGTTGTTTAAGAATGTGGTGATATTTGTTTTGATTCTATCAAAGTCAAGTTCGTTGACAGAAAGTGCTTTTCTTTCAAGTGCCATTATCGTACCCTTTCAAGTGTAATATTAAGAACAATTGGCTCAGGAGAGTTTCGCATTCTAAAGGCAACGTCAACTTCAAGTGAGTTTCTGTCATAGTCAGGTTTGACGGTGACAGCGATTACTGTTGCCCTTGTTTCATACTGTTCAATTGACTCCGTGATTTGTTTTTTGATGGAGTAAAGTGCGATGGGGTCCATGTTTTCAAACAGACGACGAATGACATCGCCACCAAAGACAGGCTTGAATGGTTTTTCAAGAAAATTGTATAAAACCACATTCCTTACGGCTCTGCGGACAGCCTCTCGGTCTGTCAAAACATTAATATCTCTTGACAGAGGGTTGAGGTTGAAATTTAAATCTAAATCTTTGTATCTAGCCATCTACTTATGTATCATGGAATATTCAGCAAACCTTTTAAATCTGGTTCAGCAATTTGTCCAAGCAACTTTTGACTGAAACAGGGATCTTCTGCCATCGTCAACACCGAGAAGCCCAGAGTGGTTTTTGCCAAGTAATCAAGTGCTGCAAAATACAAGTTATTGTCAGAATCAATAAGATTTCTAATCGACAATTCAAAATCAAGAACAGCGTTGCCCAGTGCGATAAGATCCTCTAATTGATCTTGGGTGGCATTACTAAGATTCAGTCGATCATCGGTAATTGGAAAGGTGTTGATGAAATTTCTAATATCACCGTTCACCAAAGAATTGAAAGATTCGTACAATGCGTCACCGGGACCAAGAATACTACTGAAGAATGGCGAGTAGTGATCTACCAGAATTTCTCCGATGTTGCCACTGTCAATTGCATTTCTTAGATTATTATAATTTCTTGCGATGGCTTGCAAACCAGTCAAGCCGGGAAGATCACCGATACTGCCACCCTCACCAAATCCCTCAAGGTAATTGCTTACACCACTAAGTCGATATGCGTGATCTTGAAACTCATTTGATATCTCAGTGGCTCGTCCAAGTCTCTCTGCCATGTAAGACGCAGCCGTGTGAATCTGCAAAACTCCATTCGCATCGACAAATGTTGCCAAGGGAGTTCCATCGGGTTTAACTAATGAAACATCAATCGCATCTGCGAAGGACGATGTAATATCGCCAATCCCAGACAAAACACTATTGACGGCTCCTTCTACTGGACTTCGGAAAGCCTCACCATTAATAATATTTTCTAAGGCTTGAAGTTGTTCCGGAGGAAGCGGGATAGGTGGTAAGTCACATCCCGAAACATTGAAAAGATCCAAGTCAAAAAGTTTTCCAGTTGGTGCATAAGGGTTCGCAGGATCAAATTGAAAGCCACCCGCGTCATCACCCCCAATCAGTGGTTGTGTAAACACTCCACCCGAAGGTGTAAAGGCAAAAGTATTTGTGCCTGAAAAAGAACCAGCCCAGTAAAAAATATCCTCAAATTTGGCTTCTCTATTTTGATTTACTAACTGTATCAACTCAAGAGTCTTATCAAATAGTTGAGGGGGGATTGGGGATCTTCCCTCTGTATCCGTCCCCGCATTGGCAAATCTGTAAGGAAGGTGGATCGTAACATTTAAATAATCATTAAGTTTGTAGGTTCCTTTACTTAAAACTTCTCCAGTCACCGGATCTGTGTTTACATAACTTACTGCCGTGTTTGCCCATCCTGCGGCTGTCGAAACTTGCTCCCACATAACAAGAGTAGCCTCTTCAATGGTCCAATCTTCATAAAATTCTTCAAGTGTGCCGACACCTCTGTTAACACCTTGAGTTTGATCACCAAAGTTATCAAGGGGGGATGGTTTTTGTGCAATATTTGAGCCAAGTTTGATAGACACCGAAGCAGTGTCCATGTATGAAAGCAATTCAATACCAAGTTCAGGACCGGGATCATCCTCTCTAATGTAATTTATATTGTTTGGATCACCATACGGTCCTGCACGATTAATATACAGAAGGAAGTTTGAAAGTCCGCGACGAACACATTCATATTGATCAGAGTTATCGTAATTTAAAACATCAAATGTTGACGCGAGAGAGTAGCAACCAAGGTCAGCGTTCGGAAATCTTTCCTTGAGGATTCTATATCTTCTTACATACCCTTCAATGAAAATTCTCACCATACGCTTGTTGACTTTGTATGGATTCTGTGGATCAAACTTTCCACCAAAATCTGTATTTTCACCATATCCATCATCTTCAATACCTTGAAGTTCAATACCGTCTAAAAAGAGTTTACCAAAAATAATTGCAAACAAATTTCCAAAAATAATACTCGTGCCATTTGTGGCTGTGTTGTATCTTTCGTTGATATTTACATCTTCAAAATCTAAAACTTGAGATTCATCGTCAAGAATAAGTTGATAGCCATCTTGTTCAAGAGTATCAATTCCTTGTCCACTAGTGAGTTGTGAAACCCTTTCATCAAGTTTTGTATTCAAATTTTCTAGTGTGCAGTTTTGATCTACGTTTGAAGGAGTGTCACCATCATATGCCCATGTCGAAATAGATTCGTATTTGTTATTACTTTGTGCGCCGTTTCTGCCAAGGTAAAACTCATTTAATACGGTGGACTTGTTTTGTAGGATAGGAATATCATAATCGTTGATATACTCAGTTCCAAATCCCGGCGGATCTGCGTCGAGTGGTTGCCAATATTGCTGCCATTGTGGGTAAATTGTAATTGCCATTATCCAATCCTCACTGACGTTGATGCCGTGCTTGTTTTGTGACCACACGATGCGGTGTCTGTCAATCTTGCGAGAGGAATACCACCACTAAAAACAGTTTGAGAAGATGTGACAATAGGGTTCGGAACGTGTGGAGGATCACCGTGACCACTAACAATACTACCAAGGCTTCCTGCTGGTTTACCGTCAACGTACAAATTTACACTTTGTGTGGTGATGTATACACCCCCACATTTATCACCAATTCTTGCACAACCTAAACTAGCCATTATACCTCCAACCAATGTGTAGAATTATTTATTCTGACATATGCAAAGAGCCTGCCACCTTCTGTGTCAAACCACAGATCACCCGGATTTGCGTTTGCCGGTGGTCGTTCACCAACCTTTGAAACTGGTGAGTTCGCTTGTGGTTGACTTCTAACAAAAGGAACACCTTCAAATTTTCCAGTTTCTTTAAATTCCAACGGTTTTGTTGAATTTGTATAAGAATACAACTCACGCTGCAAGCCTCTGAGTTTATCTAATTCAGAAGAGTTTGGTGTATATCCAGAAATTTGTATTGGATACACAAAGGGTCGTTGTGATGCGTTTTGGTTGTAGGTGTTTCGCATCAATGAAATTTTTTCTTCTGTAAGTTCAGGATGGGCTGCACGAATTTGAAGATTTGTCAGTGGTGTCTTTCTACCGTGGGCAAGGTATCCCGGTGTAATCATCAGCACAAAATGATATCTTGCAGTTTGCGACTGCGGATACGATCCACGTTTCCCACTAGCATCTGTAAAGTTTTTTTCAAAAACAACTTCCTCTGGGAAAATTGAAAACTTTGCTCCGCGTCCCTCAACGTACTTGAAAAATGATAAAGATTCGGGAGAGATGTCCAAACCAGCATCACGGTTGAAAGTTTTATTTTGTGATTTTACAAGTTGTTCGGTCGTGTTGAATTCTTTTGACACGGATGAACTTGTGGTAGAGGATGGCGTGTATCCCTGTCGTGCAATTGTGTTGCGTGTAGTGCCGTTGCTGGTCACACGGCGAGGTGTCGTGTTACTTGCCTGTCTTGTCCTTGAAACATTTCTAGCCGGTGTGGACGGCGTTGACTGCCTCTGAGAAGGTTGACTAGGTGACGGATTGTATTGGTAGGAACTCATTAGTTTAGATCAATCCTTGGTGCTTTTTGATTAATTGATGTTGACGATGAAAGACTCATTGCTCCACCACCTTGCATGGTAAACAATCCTCCAATTTTTACATTAAGATTGCCACCAAAATCAAAGTTGGTATTTCCGTTGATACCAATGTTGGCATCTCCCTCAACTTGAACATTTACGCTGCCCTTGACATGAAGAGTATCTTCACCAAGAATAGCGGTATAATTATCTTTTACAATTTTGGTCACATTCGTTCCATCTGGATGGATTTCATTAAACGTGCCTGATTTGTGGTATGTCTGAATACGCTCCGATCCCGGCGTGTCATCAAATTCTTGAATGTGACCCGACTCAGTTTTTTTCACATGATTGTAGGGGTACTCAGTATTGTAAGGTGTGACTGGTTCAGTCTCACTTTGAACAGCACCAAAACCAACTGGATACACAGTTCTGTCGATGTTGTTTCTTTTTTCTTGAACAATTGTTTGTTCTATTTCTTCATTTCTTGCCAACCGATCAACACCACTCTGTCCCGGCTCAAGAGGATACTTTCCTGTAGGGTCATAGAAACCTTGGTTTGCATTTGCTTGTTGGGATTCAATACCGGGAATTGTACCAAAGAAAACAGGAAATTGTGCGTCAGCCCCATCACGGAAAAACCCAACTACCCAAGTTCCTTCGACCGGACCAACGGGTGCGTCACCAATACCACTTTCAGATGCGGACGTAATCGGAGTGATTGGGTGCGCCCACGGAAGATCAGATGTTGGTAAAGAGTTTTTATCTGCGGTATGATATCCAAAGCACCGGACTTTGACCCTACCCAACTTGAGTGGATCGTTCCGGTCTTCAACTACACCTTGAAACATTGTCATATTATCCATTTAAGTTTCCTGTATTCACTACGTCTGGCACAGGTGTGCCTCTAAAGTTTCTTACACATTCAAGAGATGTTTTCATTTCAACTTTTCCGTCTGGGGGAAAGTAAAATTTATTGTGAAGACTTTTGACAAGATACAAGCCGGTTTTCTCATCGTCAAACTCTGATTCCTCAATAGAAAGGTCTGACTCATTTTTTGTCAAAATCAAAGCAACCGTAGTCCCTGCCTCAAGAGTAGAGTCGCCGGGAACGGTAAAGGTAATTGCTGTATCGGAGTGTGTGAGATAATTCATTTTTGAATATGGATGAGTGTCCGCGATGTCGGTGCTTGTGTTTTGGCTTTGATCAATATTTTGTGATTGTCTATTTGAAATATAAATCATCGCGGCAGAGTTGTTCAACGGTGAACTCGTTTCAATAATTGGTCTTTGTGTCTCAGCATCCTTTGTAGGAACGGGAGATTCTGTATACGAAACTGCGTCAGTCCCCCATGCTTTTTGTGTGGGATCAACAATGACCTGCAACCCACCAAAGCCTCCACCTGAAATTTGTGTTGGTCGGTCAAATCCTCTTGGGAAAACGACATCTCTCATTACATGGTTTTCATATGAATATTCATCCATTTCAAAATTAGCCCGATCAACCTTTGAGTCAACGTAATAATGGTTTGGATTTGGTTTTTGATCAAACAGTCCAGATAAACTTTTAAACTTAAACCCGCTTCGGGTTTCGTAAAAAAGATAACCACTAAATTTATTATCATCTTTTGTACTATAACTTTGACTTGCTAAAGTTTGAATGTGTTCAGATGGTTTCTTGAAAGGCAAAGCGTATTTTGCGACACCGGCAGTAGGTTCAACCAAGACTTCTTTGTTGTAATACTCGTCACAAATATTCTGAACAATCTCCGCGTTCGTTCCCTCGTATGATCTACTCAGTTTTTGATTGAGGTCTGTAAAACCAGTGGGAGACAGAAGACGAAGTTGAATGATGTCATTTCTTTTATCTGTTCTGGTGCGATTGATTTGTGAAACAATTTGAAGGTTAACTTCTTTTACATCACCAGTGTCCAGAGGTGTTTTGTAGCGAACAGAAATGATCTCTCGACCTGTGATTGGCATAGTCCGAATCAACCCAACACCATCATCAATGACAATGTTTCCTATCATAAAAGGGCTAAAGATACTTTCAAAAAAATCAAGGGAAAGCAATTGACCTAAAATGCTAAGGCTACCACCACCGGCTGAGATGCGTACATCTTCAATCGTTACCTGTCCCGGTCGTGAAACTACATTTAAATTTTCATTTGAATTAGCCATTATTTTCTCACAAGAGTTTCAAATGTTTTATTAATCTTCTGAACGATAAATTTCTTGGGAATCAAGATCCTTCTTCTCTTGTCGTTCTCTCTTTGTTCAAAGGCTTCGTTCGTAATAACATATTGTTCAATATTATCCAAATTTTGATAGATGTAACCACTCAGGATTGTCTCTGAAAAATCAACGTTGCTGTTTCCGTTATGCTCACCATATCCCAACTGATTACCATCACCATCTGGCGGTGTACCCATTGGATTCAAGATGACCTTTTCGCCATTTGATTTCTCCAACTCAAAATGATGTGGTGCAAACCGTGAGTCAATGACACGAGCAACCCTTGCACGAATTGTTTCAAGAATTGTTCTACGCTTTACGATCACATCATCTGCTTCAAATGGATCACCAATTTGATTGAAGAGTTCAATTTTTGTTTGACCATAATCAACTCTCTTGATAAGTCCTCGTTGTGTTGTATTATTAAATTTTTCTACACCCTCTTCAAAGTATCTCGACGCGATTGTGTCACCCTGTTCAAAGAAACCATCGTTTGAGAAAAACGGCAAATTGTCCTCCCTATCAGCAGGGGCAATGAAGAGTGCCTGACCCTCATATTTTTTGTCAATGTATTCCTCAAATGAATTTCGTGAAAGTGGGAAAGTATAAAATGGGTCAACCAAGGTATTATACAAAATAATGATCCAGTGCAGGTTTGGATCTTGGAAAAACTTTTGAGAAACCATGTCTGGAGTTTCGTTGTCTTGAACGAAATACTCATCGTAATTTGAATCCTGCAAAATACTTTCGTCTGTAAAAACAACTCGACGCAAAACGTCCTTTACCTGCGAGATCGTCCCGTCTGTATTTTGATAAATTGTGTTTGGAAATTTATTGAAGTATGTCATTAGAATCCTGCCAATACAAGTTGACGATTGAGAAGAATAGCCTGCGAGAACTTGAGGTTGATTCCAATTTGACAAGGAACACCATCATAGAAAAATGCAGACTTCTCATTGGGGGTGTAGTTGAGAGTCACATCCTCAAGAAACGCTCTACCAATCTGGGGAATATTATTATTAAGTTCAAAGTCACCAGTCTGTGTTCTGTGTAAAATCTCAACTTCAAATTCATGTGGTGCGAGAAGCATCTGCCCAGAAATTGATAACTCTGGAAGCATGTGGAAACGGAACGCTTCAACGATATTCAAGATGACATTAGCCTCTTCTTGGCTTCTTGGTGCGAGTTGGAATTCAAACCCGAAACTCTTACGATTGACATTCTGGAAAAGAGATTCAAGTCTTGGGTTTTCAACAATTCCATATCTTGCTGAGAAGTAGTTATTCAAGTCCGACTCTTCAATGCCCGGAATCGCAGAAGCAAATTTACTTAATTTACCCACACCCAATAGTTTGAGTTTATCTGCGGCTGCTTGGAAGTTGCCCGAAAAGGCTTCAACGACGGCATTGAATCCACCAGCCGATGCCTCGGTGTATGCAACAGAATCACCAAATTGCAAACCAGTGGGACAATACAAGTAAATTTCTTCAAGTTTTTGATTACCCGCCCGTGAGAGCCGGACATCACTAGAGATTCTTTCAACAAATTTTCCAAGTTCCTCGTCGGTGGGTGAATCAAATGGTCCTGCTAATTGACCAAGAATACTTCCCCCGACTGCGGTATTAGATCCTAGTCCGTAGGCTCCTCTTGCAACACCTGAATTGTTGTCGGGTGTTTCTTTGCTGTCTACGTTGTCATCACCAAAAGGTAAACCAATCTCTCCTCCGGTTCCCTCAATAATATTGTTGTCTTCACCAACGTCACCAAATGCTACAGTATCTTTTCTTAACTCAACTCTCAACTGCGAAGACTCTCGCTTATACGGTGCAAAACGAATAGCAGCACTCTGACGATTAGATTGGGCTTCATTCAATAGATCGACAGGATAAACAAGTGGCGTTCCTCCGCCCCTGAACCTAAAACGACCCTCCGAACGAAATTTATCTCTGGTAGAAAAATATTCGCTCTGACCAAGATTAACACTATTGAGTTCTCTAGGAAGACCTAGACTTTGAAGTGGATTTGTCGTGCTGCCTTCTGGTTGATTTACCATATCTTCTCCTAAATAGTATGTATGGCGTATAGAGGCAAGTACCAACCAAAGAATCCAAGCAAATATTTGGGCGATCCAACAAAAATTACATACCGTTCTTTGTGGGAGCGAAAGTGTATGCTTACATTTGATGATAATCCAAATGTGATTCGTTGGGCTTCCGAAGAGATCGCTATTCCTTATATGTCACCCGTTGACAAAAAGAGACACAAATACTTTCCTGATTTCATTGTTGAAGTCAAAAACAAAAAAGGTGAGATTGAAACTTTGATGATTGAGGTCAAGCCTCTCAAACACACCAAGGTTCCAAAGAAACCAAAAAGAATGACCCAAAGATTTATAAATGAAGCCAACACATATCTTGTGAACCAAGCGAAGTGGGAAGCGGCTTCCCTTGTCTGTGAGAAAAAAGGATGGAAGTTCAAGATTCTAACGGAGAAGGAAATCTATGGCAGATCGTAATCTTGATGCTTTCAATACCAGACTGACAAACGCTCTTGAGGAAAGTAAAGACGTTCGCGTTTCTTCAAGCACCATCCGTGCGGTGCGTCCGAGATCAATTCAAAAGTCTATCTTTGGTGAGGGTCGTGTGATCACCTTGAAGTATCTCAATCCGGTTGAAAAGGAAACGCTTCCGTATTTTCATGTTTTCCCCACCATTATTACATTGGGTGTTGAAGCAGAGCATATTACCGGAATCAATCTGTTTTATCTTCCAAGAAGATTTAGAAAATACATTGTTGAACTTTACAAGAGAAGAATGACCAACGAGCCTGAGTTCCCACGGTCGCTCATGTATTACGACATAGTAAAAAAACTACGAATTCCAAGGTCGGTGATGAAGCCAGCGATCAAAAAGTATCGCTTCGACCGAGCAGGTGCAGTTGCGATTGAGTACGACTCATCATTATGGGAAGAGATTTACTATGGCGACACGGCTGATTTTCTTGAAAGACAGTGGAGAAAGTCTTCCAGAAACACAATTTATAGAAATGCCATTATTGAAATCATTTCTTCGTTCATAGATATAAAGACATGACAAGTTTTAATTTTGACTCATTCAACATAGAGGCTTTCAAAGCCACACTTTTCAATCGCGGATACCAGAGATCCGACCGATATATTTTTAATTTTCCCAACGAAGCACCTCTCGGTCTGACCACTGCTTTGGCGGAAAACAATATGTTGTTGAGAGAGTTCAATGAGCATATGAACAGACGAACAACAAAAGTCTCCCCTCCCTCACAATCCCTTGCAACAAACAACATCGTGACCAGCGGCATTGACTACGAAAATCCATACAAACTAAACTTCAACGGAGAGTTTGAATTCACTTTCATCAATGACAATGAAGCCGCGTTGATTCAAGTTTTCAAATCTTGGATCGACAGTATTTTTAACAAAACGACAGGAAGTTTTGAATACAGAAACGATTATATTTCAGACATTACGATTTCGGCAACAGACACGACCGGGGCGATCAAGCACTCATACATCGTGAAAGAAATGTATCCCAAATCGTATTCAATTTCTGAGTTTTCATCTGATACGGCACTGCAAGAAGTCACTGTCACGATGGTTTACAAATATTTTGATATCACATTTGATCCAGCGGTATCAGTAGATCCACCACAGCAAAGCGGAGTGGACTTCCCTGATTTCGGTGGTGGAACAGCGTTCGCCTAAACTATGAAAGGATAAATTATGAGCATTCCAATTTTAAAAACACCTGAATATAACACGGTTCTCCCTTCCGGTAGAGAGGTCGTGTATCGTCCTTTTCTTGTCAAAGAAGAAAAGGTAATGTTGACAATTAAAGAATCTAAAAATGTCAAGGACATCTTGCGTGTGATGAAGTCGGTCGTGAGTGGCTGTTTGTTGTCAGGTGCAAAGGTGGATGAGTTGACCTACAACGACACCGAGCATTTGTTCATTCTCATGCGATGCAGATCAATCGGTGAAGAGGTCGAAATTACTCACAAGTGTAAGAAGTGTGAAAAAGAAAGTCCTGTCAGTGTTGACATCTCAAATGTTGGTCTTTCAAAGCCAATGCCTGAGAGTGATGTTGTCATGCTCAATGATGAGGTTGGTGTGACCATCAAATCGTTGAGTGTGGATGCAATGACAAAAGTTGCAAATACTGTTGAATCAGATCCACTGGAAACTATTCAATACATTGTTAGAACTATTTTCAACAACGAAAGCGTCTATGAATTTAAAGACCTCAGCAAAGATGAGAAAAAAGAATTCGTTGAGTCGCTTTCTTTATCGCAGGTGAAAAACATTATGGAAAAACTTGAAGAGTATCCCAGATGTTCTATCAAAGTTGATGTCACCTGTCCTCATTGCACCGAACAGGAAACAATTAACGTGGAGGGTCTTGAGAATTTTTTTACTTGAGCATGTCCCATGACTCGTTGCAGGGGCATATTCATACAAATTTTCACCTTATGTTTGACGCAAATTTGTCTATGGAAACAATTGAAAACATGGTTCCTTGGGAACGACAAATTTACATTGGTTTATATCTAAAAGAACTACAAAGAAAGAGAGAAGAGCATCAAAAGCAGATGCAAAGAGTGAGAAGTAAGAATGGCTGATAGAGAAGAACTTTCCAATATCATTTCATCACTTATGTCCAGTAAGGAAGATGATCCGGTATCCACCGATGAGGTAGGAGAGTCTATCGCTGTAAGTATTTCCGAATCTCTCGGTAAGTTTTTTAATAGAATGACCAGTCCGGAGCAAATGTCTCCAGCCACACAGATGAACTCTGAGACTGCGATTGCCGACGCTCCGGATACGCCTCTAATCTCTTATCTCAACAATGCGTTTCTTCCGGTTTTGACAAGTATCAACAATGCTTTACAACCACCCACGAAAGAAGAAAGAGAAGAAAACCGAAGGGGTTTGGCTGACGCATTGACCGACGCTTTTCGTAATGTTCTTTTTGGAACCGGAGGCACTGAGGACGAAGATGATGGTGTCAAGCCCAAAAAATCAGGTGGTTTCCTTTCAAAGATCATGGACGGTCTTGGGAGTTTGGGTGATCTTGGAGGTAATTTTATCAAGGGTGTGATTGGTCTGGCTGGATTGGCAGTCGGTCTGGTTGGATTTGCATTCGGTCTTAAGAAACTCATGGAAGTTGTTGGTGTTGATTTTTCAACATTGATCATAGCGACGGCGACAATCGCTGGATTCTTTTTACTTATTCGTCAAATAGGTAAAGACTTCTCACAGATCGCAAAAGGTGTTCTTGCATTTGGTCTTGCCGTTGCGGCACTTTACGGATTTTCAAAAGCCTTGGAAGTGTTTGGTGATGTTAACTTTGTCAAAGTCACGCTTGGTGCTGCTGCCGTTTTTGGATTCTTTAAAGTTATATCGGCTATTGGAGCCATGTTTGCACAGGTCGCCAGAGGTGCTGTAGCCTTGGGTCTTATTGGTGGGACACTTTTGCTCTTTTCAAAGGCATTGGAAACCTTTACAAAGGTTGACTTCAAGGCAGTGATATTTGGTGGTATTGCTCTTGCAGGATTTGCCGTCGCTGCTGGAATCATGGGTACGTTCGCAGTTCCCATCGCCTTGGGTGCTGCTGCCATTGCTGCTCTTGGTGTTGCACTTATTCCTTTCGCATATGCGTTGAAGGTTTTCGGTGCTGCTGCACAAAAATTCATCCCGGTTCTTGAAACATTTGGTGAGGTCGCTGGTGGATTTGTAGAAGTTGTCGGAGGTGTGTATCTTTCTATTATTGAAGGTATCACCGCTGCTTATGGAAAACTTGCAGAAACACTTGGTTCTGTAGTTGAAAAATTAGGCGTCACAACAAAGAAAGTTTTGGACACAATATCTGATTTTTCAAATAACGTAAGTCCGACAAATATTCTTGCTGCTTCTGCCGCCATTGGCACGTTGGCTGCTTCCCTCGCTGCATTTGCCGCCGCCGACTTCGGTTCAGCATTGTTGGCTGCTGGATCAGGTATTCTTGACTTCTTCACAGGACGTATTGGAAATATTGAACTCATTGGTATTCTGGCTTCTATGGCAGAGCAAACTGATGGGCTTGATGCCTTGGCAGATTCGGTTTCTAACTTGTCAAGAGAGATGGCAAAATTTAGCGTGCTTACCTATGATAGTTCTTTTGTAGATTACTTGGATGATCTCCGTAAGGCTCTGAATGGCGAGATCAATTTGAATGCTGGTTTGTTTGAAAAAGGTCTTGCAATCTTTGGTGGAACTGAAATCTCAATGTTCTCTGGTTTGATGAAACTTGCTGCATCCTCTGAGCCTATGCAAATGTTCGCACAAGCGACCGATCTGGCTGCTGATGCGATCACCAGACTTGCCTCTGCTTTGGTGGCATTTGACGCAGACACGTTTGATAAATTTATTAATGTCACAGCGAATGAAGATTTTACACAATTGCAAGAAAACTTGAACAATTCTGGTCTTGTTGCATCGGCTGTCTTTGCAACACAACTTGAGGAAGCCGTTGGTGCAGAAGTGACAAGACAAATTGCTGCTGACACAGGATCGGCAGAGGCAGGCGGTCCCGTGGTCATTCAAAACTCCGCTGCACCACAGGTGAATAATTTCTCTGTGAATTCGTCACTTCAACCCACCTCGACCGATCTTGAACTGATGAAGATCATCGGTCACGGAAACATTCTACAATAAAAAACCCCCGCCGAAGCGGGGGTCTTATGGGATTCCATCACTATCACTGGAATCCAGATTCCATCTCTACGAATGGAATCAGTCCTCGGCTGCGAGCCGTTGGAAGTAGTC
>CAACVD010000130.1_pt1 | contig 31852 bp, 59 predicted proteins | sample 2381771 | NCBI WGS metagenome assembly CAACVD01 (sample SAMEA5211965, study PRJEB30684) | marine metagenome | biome: Marine; feature: Epipelagic; material: Water | collected 2015-10-15 | depth 15 m
TGGATTGATGTGCCAGTCTTAGGAGTGATTTTATTTACTTTTAGTTCACTCATAAATTACCTAGTTTTGATATTTGTATCTAACTGCAACAAAACCTGATCCACCCGCTAAACCTGCACCACTACCTCTTGCTCCTCCTGCACCACCACCTGTGTTTGTTGTTCCTGCAGTATTGCCTGGATTTGATGGTGTATCACCTATACCACCACCACCTGCTCCTCCTGTACTTTTAGGTCCTACGTTTGTTGCACCTCCACCTCCTCCACCACCTGAGAAATATCTTGTACTTGATGTTGGTCCAGGAGTTCCATAAGATGGTGCAGTCGGACCAAAAAACGTATCAGATATAAAAGAACCAGCACCACCATTACCTGCATAATTACCTGATGCACCATTAGTTCCAACAGCTCCTGCTCCTCCACCTCCACCTCCAGCTTCAGAAGAACTGCCACCTGCACTATTACCACCATTGTTTCCTTGTGGTGGACTAACTGGGGGAGTATTACCTGCACCTCCAGTATTTCCTGATGAACAACCTCCTGCACCACTTCCTGAACCACCAGCGACACCTACTGCTGGTGAACCTGAATTAGGAGCACCACCTCCACCTGCTGATGTTATACTTGATAAAATTGAATTTGAACCTGATCCACCATCACCTGATGTTCCTGCTGAACCACCTCCTCCCACTGTAACTGGTATAGAAGATACACTTGCAGTTAAAGCTGTACTTGTAACTAAAGGCGACATTGTAGGTGCTGGTATTCCTCCTGCAGTAGAATTAGATATTCTAAAACCTCCTGCACCACCACCACCTCCTAAATCATTTCCTGAACCACCTCCTCCAGCAACTACAAAATAATCATAAGTAGTTGAACCTCCAGGTTGTCCTGCATTAGTTATTTGAAAAGTTCCATCACCTGTAAAAACGTGAGTCTTATAATCTCCTGATGTAAGTATGGTTCCTCCTGTTGCTTCAACATGTTGACTTCCTTGAACAGTAGTATCAGTTTGTATGTTTAACCAACCTTGTGTTGCATCAACATATATAAGAGTTACTGATTGTCCTTCATTTGATAATGAAGCATCTAAACATTGTGAACCAATTTTAGAACCACCTCTACCAACAGTTACTGCATTTGAATCAAAAGTATTTGCATAATCTTTTATAGAAATAATATCACCGACTGTAGGTGAAGATGGTAAATTTATTGTTATTGCACCTGCAGTAGAATTTAAAAAATATCCTTTACCACTTACAGCAGTTACTGTTCCAGGACTATTTGTATAAATCGTAGAACACCAATCAACTGTTCCTGATCTTCCCATACCAACTGTTGTTGCACCACAAGCTATTATTATATTTTTACCACTTGCACCTAATGTTATGTTAGAACCACATTTAGTTACTAATGCACTTCCACATGAATCTGATATTTTATTTACTTTTATTTCACTTGTCATAATTTACCTAGTTTTGATACTTGTATCTTATTATTACTACTCCGCTTCCACCAGCACCTCCACAACTTATAGATGGATTAGCTTTACCTGCACCACCCCCACCGCCACCACCAGTATTTGCTGTTCCTGCTTGTGATGGGTCTACTCCTGGTCCTGGAGCTCCTGCTCCTCCACCGCCTGTTCCACCTGTTCCTACATTTCTTGTTTCACCTGGATAAGCTGATTTACCAGCACCTCCTCCACCGCTTCTTGCAACTGCTGAAGCTGTAATACTTGATGTTACTCCAGCTCCGCCTGGACCTGTTGTTGAACCTGGTGATGATGGGTTTCCACCGACTGCACCAGCTCCGCCACCTCCACCTGCTAAATAAGTTGGTCCACCATAATCTGATACACCACCATTATTACCTTGTGGCGGACTAACAGGAGGAGTATTGCCAACACCTGCTCCAGTAGCAGGTCCTGCTTGATTACCCTGTTTTGCTCCACCACCTGAACCTCCGCTACCAGCTGCATATGGTGTATTATTACGACCACTTCCATATCCTCCGCCTGCTGATGTAATTGTACTAAAAACTGAATTTGCTCCTACTGTACCATCTCCATTATTTGGGCCTGCTGGTCCTGGTCCACCAGCTCCACCACCACCTACAGTTATTGGATAAGTTTGAGCTGTTAATGTTAAACCTGAACAAGGTGTTGCCGCTAAAGGACTTGCTGAATAAGAATCAGTAGAAACTTTACCCTCTCTATAACCACCAGCTCCTCCACCTCCTGAGCTTGTTGTTGTAGCATTTTCACCACCTCCTCCGCCTCCACCAGCGACTACTACATAAGAAACTTTATTAGAACCTGCTGCATTACCAGCATTACTTACTACAAAATTTGCATCTGAATTGAATGTGTGAATTTTATAATCTCCACAAGTGGTTTCTGTACCTCCTGTTGCAGTAACGTATTCAGCACCACCTTGTGTAACAGTATCATCATTTATAAAAGTCCAACCTTTTGTACTATCAACGTAAATTAATGTAATGGATTGACCATTAGCATTTAGGATAGTATTAGCACAAGCACCACACATTTTTGATCCATTTCTACTTAGGGTTACTTTGTTTGACGCAAAAGTTCTTGCATAATCTTTTACAGCAATGATATCTCCAGCACTTGGTGATGCTGGTAATGTAACTGTTACTGCACCACTTGTGGTATTGATAAAATAACCTTTACCATTTACACTTGTAATAGTTCCAGGCGAATTTGTATAAACTGTAGAACACCAATCTACTGTACCAGTACGACCCATTCCACAAGTACTTGCACCTGTTGCAATTTTAACTGTTTTACCTGATGAACCTAATGTTAAAGTTGAACCACATTGTACATCTACTGTATTTACTTCTATCTTACTCATACTACTACTACTGTTGCTCCTGATTCCACTGTAACAGTTCCAGATACAGTTAATGGTCCTGCAAACACAGCATTAGAGTCAGCAGTTATTCTAACATTTCTTGATATATCTTTTTTGTGATAACAGTCCACATTATTGACTCCTGGCTTGTTACCTACATAAAGAATATTGTCTTTTTCTTCCATTTAAGCTCCTTATGCTACGTCAGTTAATAATCCAACAACAATATCTACGTCTCCACCTGATGCACTTGATTGTGCTTTCAAGCTGTATCCTGATCCCAAAACAATTTTACCTTTTACTATTTCTACCTTAGAATTTGGTGGAATAGAAACACCTTTAACAAGTTTAAAATCATTTGATCCATCTCTAAGAGTTACATCTAATGTAAGAGTAGCTGTACCTGTATTTGCACAGTTTAATCCTACAATGATTTGCTTATTACTTGTTGCAGATATTATAGTTGTTTCGGAAGCGTTTGATAAAGATACTTCTGTTGATAAAAAGTTATTTGCCATCTACCCTCCTAATGCTATTGCAAATGGAATCGCATTTGGGTCTGATTCCGTTACACTAACCCCACCAGGTAATGTTATTGCGTTTGTTGATGTGTTAATTGAAAATAATGTAAGATTATCTGATCCGTCATTTATCTTGATAGATAGCGTACCAGAGCTAGAGTTATCAACCCAAACTGTCCCAGCAGTTACTGATCCAGGAGCTGAACTACCTATATGGGATGAATTTACTGCCGCTAAAATGTTATTAAGTTCTGTTCTAAAACTTGCGAAACCCTGATTGTCTAATGTTACATCTGAAACTTGTGCCATAATTCCTCTTATATATATTTTTTAAGTAGATTTCAAACCATATCCTACTGCCTGAAAATCAAATGTTCTGCTTATACCTGTATTACTACTATTAAAAAACTGAATTGTAAATCCTGTTTTAGATTTACTGCTAAGTGTAAAAAAGTCACCAACTGCCATACCCTGACCAGCAATACCTATAGATGGAGTTGCAAAGAAGGCATTTGTGAAGGTTATAGTTGAACCTGATGCTGATGAGGCAATATCCTCTCCTGTCTCTGTTCTTTTTTCAAAATTTACTGTAAATTTAAGATCATGGACTTTTGCCCTTACCTTGTTATTATCTGATGTAATTTTACATCTAAACTTAAAAAATCTTCCTTTGATTGTGCTTTGTTGAGCCACTTTTTGAAATGTAGTTATATTGTCTAAAGATGTGTCATCTGCACCAACTTGTACTTCAGCTCCACATTGTATTTCTGCTGATCCGTCAAATGGCCCTTTTGCATCTTCAAATATTGTTGCTCCTCTACCATCATCAAATTTATCATACTCATCTTCAGATGACATACTTGCTATTGCACCTAATGATACATCATAAATAGCATCTAAACTTAAAGTATTTGAAAATGTGTAAAAACCAGATGATACAACATTACCATTAAAATTTGTTGGATTAGATGTTGAGTCTGTACCGCCTAAATCAAAGTCACCTTCTGCTACATCTAAATTACCTACACCATCATCAAAGTCAGTTATCGTATCAAGTATTAAAACTTTTCTAGCGGCAAAGTCTGTACTAATTGCTACGTTTGAATCTCTTGTTCCGTTAAAATCTGCCATAATTACTCACTAAATGTTGCTGTCCTTACAAAGTTTGCTTGACTACTAATATTTGTTGTTACAAATGAGGCATTAGCTGAACTGTTACCTAATTTATCAACAGCTTTAATACAAAATGTACCAGTAGCAAAATTTACTACTAATGAATTAGATTTACGTCTTACAACTTTTGCAAGAGGTGTACTCTCATTCCAAGTAGAACCACTTGTAACATCTTGAAACCTAACTTCATACCAAGAAATATCTAAGTCTAAAACAGGAGTCCAAGATAACTCCATTTGATTTGAGCCAACTAAACTTATAGATAAATCTGTTACATCACTAGGTATATCTGTTGCACCTACTATTGTCCTTGTTGCAGATGTAAATGTGCTTGATACTCCAAAACTATTTATAGCTTTTACTCTTACACTATATTCAACATCATCTTTTACATTCAATAATTCATGTGATAATTGCGATCCTGTTGATATTATTTTAAAATCAGACTCAGCAGTTTGTTTTGCCTCTACTTGATAGTTTGACACAAACTGATCTGTTGAAGCTCCTATTAATATGTTTAATCTTGTAATTACAATTCCATCAGAATATTCAATAAGCTCATCTGATAAAGTAACAGATGCTGGTGGTTGAATTGTAAAAGGATCAGGCAGATTTGTAGTTGGTGTGCTTGATACCTGTCCTTTTGTAGCAAAAGTATAAAAGCTATCTTGGTGTTCTACTAGGTTTAGTTCTATGGTATAATCTTCATTAAATGTCATTGACAAAACTCGGAATGCTTTTGATGAAAAACCAAGACTGGATATTGTTATATTTACTATGTCTCCTATGTGTAGTGCATATGCTTTAAAACCTACAGTAATATTAAGTCCAATAGATTCTCTGCTCCTTCTTAATATTATTTCTGCCATCTCTTCTGTTTGATATGGTGAAGTCAATGTCTTAAAATCAAATCTACCTTCTAATAAGAAACCGCCATCTGCTGTTTTCATTGTTGCGTGTTGATCTGCTGATGCCAAACTACTATCATCAGTTGGAGGAAAAGTAATTTGATCTGCTTGAAAGTTACGATCTGGATTTATAAATGTTGCTATTACTCTATTAAATTTTGTATTTTTAGATGGTGAAGCTAAAGAGTATCCTCCAAGAATATCATCTTCACCTAAAGATAAACTAGCTGATCCAGTAGTCTCAATAACTAATCTATATTTTCCTTGAACATAAGGTAGATAACCTCTGCAACCTCTAAGTATATCTCTGACATTATCAATAACTTTTCTTGATGTATCAATCACTCCATTGCAATCAAATAAGTTAATTTGTGATGCTCCTGAGAATGGTGTAACTTGTGTTGCACAAACTACTGACGCATCATAAAAACTTTGTAAATCTAAATTTGCTGTTGCAATACCTTTACCATATCTTTCATTTCTCAAATAATCTAATAAACAAAAAGCAGGATTTGTATTAAATGATGCTGTTTGTTCTGATAAATCAGAAGCTAAAGTTACAATTTTTTTACCTTCTACTTTTGCCTGGACCTGTGGTACACCTCCAAAGACATCTCCGTTCCACTTAAATTTAAGTGCTAAATATGCAACACCTGATAACTTATGATTTGATCCCCAGCTTGATAATGTTGATAATAAACTTGATGATGATTGGCCATCAGTTCCAAAGTGTGGCTCTACTGTAATGTATGATTGTCCGTCTTTATAAAAATTGCTGTCTGAACTTGCTACTGTTCTTTGAGTATTATCGGCCATAGCTCCAGTAAATGTTACTACTTTATCATCTACTCTTATTTCTGTAATGCCGTTTATTTCTCCTTCTGATAAAATTAAAGCTATATATAAAAACTCGTTATCTGTTCCTGATGTTTCTATAAATACTCTTGTTCCACCTATAAGTCTTGTTCCATAGATTACTGGTATTGAAGCATTATTAGATTGTTTATTTAATAAAATGCCTCTCTCTGTTTCTTCAAAATCATTTGTACCAAAATCTGGCACTTCTGGTTTTCTTGATCTTAAAAATAACCAACCTACAGCAAAGACTCCTAAAGCTACAAAAGGATTTATTTTTCCTAAAAAACTAGCAATTTTTACAGCTCTAAAAACTTTAGTTACAGTTTTTACTGCTCTGCTTACGGACTTAAAAAAACCCATTACTTCCTACCCCATTTAATATCTAATACAGTTTGTGATGCAAAATCCATACCAACATCTGTATTAAAAAATCTTTGCTGTGAATTATTGTTTGTTTGTCTGCCTGACTTTTTTTCAAAGTCTGCCCAATGAGATACAACAGATAAATTAACAGTAGATGATGTTTCTGTTTCTTCTATTTGAAACGTATCTACATTGCCTGAGTATAATAATATAGGATCAGCTATAACAGCATTTGATGAGTTTAAAAAACCTCTAAATATATCTACTGTGTCATTTACAATATTCTCATTCAAAACTGTTGATATAAAAGTTGTATTTGCACCTGATAACGAAACATTAACAGTTGTTTTTGTTACATCCGTTTCTTCTGTAAATGTAGGAACTGTAATAAAAAAAGCTGATGCTGAATATGTTTTGCTTGATCCAGAAACTGATGAGGTAATGTCAAATGAAGCATCTGTCAAATTAACAGGAGTTGAGAAACCTATTGATACAAGATGAACTGGTCTAATGTCATTTGTTGCCAGTTCGTTTGTTACTGCTGTCGTTAGTGTCCTTGCCATAATCTTCTATACTCTTCCTAATTACCTTTATATCACCATTTACTTTAAAGTCTGCATTTTTTGATGGAAACTCATGTTCATTTAATTTAAGTTTTACTACATCAATACTATCAGCATCTACAATCTCTTCTGCTAATATATCAGCGTTCATAAAATATTTAATTTTATATTGCTTCTTCAACATCTAATTCAAATTCGTATAAAAGATTTCCTGTGTTATCCGCACCCACAGCACCAAACTCTTGTATATCATTTGTTAGATGAACAGTAAAAGAAACATTATTGTAGGTAACAACTTCATCATTAGCTAAGGTATTTATGAGAGGTGGCTCAATAGTAACAGTAGCCGCATTTGAAGATGATGTTACATCCTCTACAATCATATAAACTTTAGTGTGGGAGGCAAATTTAATTAAGTCTCCTGCCTTAAATCTACCTGCTCCATCACCTGCGAAACCATCCATTGCAATAGTAGTATCTCCTAAAGAATGTGATCCATTTACAGAGATTACATTAGTTTCGCTTCCTCTGGTGCTTTTGACCTCTGGAGGAATAATCGTGAAATTTTCTTTTGATGATCTTTGTTTCATTATAAAAGCCATAAGCTCTCCATAAACATCTGATCTCTTTGCTGTAATAATATTAGCTGTAAATCCAAATCTTTGGTTATCTACTTGTCTTGCAAGTTTTTTACCATTGATAGATTTAGATATAATAGTGTTTTGATTAGACTTAATACCCATAGTCTGGAATGCTGAATTAGATATTGGAAATGCACCTGCCATTATATAAGTTCTCCTCTGCCTCTCTCAGTTAAAGCATTATTTATAATTGATGTAATTGTTGCTCTATTTTCTACAAGTGCTTCATCAAAACCTCGTGAGTCTATTGTGTTAATATTAAAATTTACATTTACAGCTCTACCACCCATGCCTCTTGCAGATTGTGTTATTTGACCTGTTGAGTTTGGTAAAAACATTTCAGGTCCACGCTCTCCTACTAATATAGGTCTGCCTTTTGAAACAGCACCACCTTGTGCAAAACCACCACCAACAAAAGATGAAATTGCTTTTAATGCTAATTGTTTTTTTAACTCTCCTGTTTGTGATTTCATAAAATTAAGTTTCTCTCCCTCTTTTTTAGTAGTCTCATCAGTTAAAAATTTTTCTATTTGTTTTTGTATTACTAATTGAATTGTAAATGATAATGCCTCTACTAAAAGTTTTTGTGCTAGTTCTTTAAATGATTTATTAAGTTCTTTTCCAAGAACAACAGCTTCTGCAAGTGATCTTGAAAAACCTTTGACACCAGATAATATAAATTTTCCTATCGTGTCATTTATTGATTCAAAGTCTTTTTTGATTTGATTTTTGACTACATCTTTTATTTTGTTAAATGATATAAATGTTTTTTCAGAGCTTTCCTCAACACCTTTTAAAGCTGATTGTAATTCCTTTAATTGTTCTTTTGATATAACTATATTTTCTTCTACTTGCTTTAAAAATTTTGCTACGGCTTCTGAGTTTTTACCCCAAGATTCTGTATCTTTACTAGCTCCAAATATCTTGTCACTTATTGCATCTAAATCAACTTTAAATACTTTTAATAGTCCAGCAATAGAAGCAACAATAATTTTACCTCTTCTACCTAACATTAAGAATCCTACAATACCAAGTTCCCTTACACCTGCTGGTAATGCTCTTATTAAATCTATTAGGCCACCAATACCTGTACCAACTATTTTAAATACTATTTGTAAGGAATCTAATAACCTTGCAGTTCCTAATAATCCTGCTTTTATAAAATTAACCAATCCTTGTCCTACTGCACCTGCAAAATCTGTAAGTGCTTTTGAGTTTTGTTCTATGGTTTTGTTAATTACTACTAATGCTGATTTGAAGAAGTCAAAAAATCCTGCTCTATTTGTATCTAATTGAAACTTAAATAATTTATCTGATAGCATTGATAACGTACCAGTAAATGTAGTTGCTAATACTTCTGTGGCTTTACCAAATCTACCATTCTCACCAAATGTATCTTCAAATGCTTTTATAGTTGCTTCTGCTGTAATTGTAGCTCCAGCTTTAAAACCTAATAAAGCTCTTACACCTCTTTCCCTAAATACATCTGCCGCCGCTATACCACCTGCAAATGATCTTTGTATTTGTTCTGCTGTCTGTCTAAAATCAAGACCAGTTACTGCCGCTACGTTACCAGTAATTTTTAATATTCTAGTTAAGTCATCTGCGTCTTTTGCTACAACTGCCAAGTTACCAGATGCAGAACTAATCTCTTCTAGTGAAAATGGTACTCTTGCGGCAAAGCCAATTAAATTATCAAATGCTTTTGTACCTTCTTTGACGTTACCAAATAAGAAGTTAAATCTAAGACCTAAATTTTCTACTTCACTACCAGTTCTAACTAAAGCTCTAATTGCTACTCCACCACCAATACCTATGATCGCTGATTGCACAGAAAATAATGCTGACCTTAGATTTGCTAAACCTCTTTGTACACTTCCTAGTGCCTGTTTGGTTTTATCTTTTGCTAATATATTAAGAACTAAATTTTGAGCCATTATTTAATCTTCCTGTCATATTCATCTTTTTCGTTCATTAAAAAACCTTGCCATATATTATATTCTTCTTCTGGCATATTTAATACGTCTGACAAAGTTATTTTTAACCTGTCAGCTACAATTAACATATTTTTTAACTCAGGTGTAGTATTTACTTTTTTTTTGACTCGTAAGCTGATGTAACCTGGACCATTGCAGTAGATATTTTTGCAAGTACGTCAGAATCAACATTATGTAGAATATCAAATTTATCTTCTGTTTTAAAGATTTTATTTCCGTCTTTATCCATTGCTTTAAGGATTACAATATCTGCTAATATTCCAATGTCATTTAAACTGTTAGAATTAGCAAATAATTTTTTCTTTTCTGCAAGTGTTATAGGATTCCAATAGACGATAGTTGGCTTACCATCATCATCTTTCCATTCTTCTATCTCAATAGATTGTACACCTAGACCCTCAAAATGGGACTTGGCTCTGTCTATTATTGACATAAATTATTATTCAGTTCCTATTGTTAAAGCACCAGTTCCTTGAAACGTAACACTTCTTGCAACTATTCCATCTAAAGGTTGATTAACAGACATACCAGTAATGATACCTGCTCCTTCAAATTTTCTGTCGCCGCCTGAGCTACCCTCTGGAAGTAGTTTGAAAGTAACACTAGCTCCTGCTGTTAATTGTGTTTGCACACTATCAGCTTCGTCAAAGTGCATTTCTAAAGTACCTGAAAATGAAGTTCTACCTGCAACAAATGATTTTGCCGCATCTTCCATTTTAGTACTCTCTACAACGTCTCCAGTAGTTTCAAGTGTGAATGATGAAAGCTCTCCTACTGCTGAACCTCCAACTACAACTTGTCCTTCTTTTCCATGATGTACTGCCATATTTTCTCCTGTAAAACCCTTATATTATTTTTCTTCTCCCTCGTCAAACTCTTCTTCATCTATTTCTTCCTCATCCCATTCTTCTTCTTCAGATGAGTTTTCTTTAAGTTCATTTAACAAGTCTTTTACCTCTTCACATAATAAAGATTCTTTATCGTGTAAATGTTCAATCTTCTCTATTTTCTTTTCTATTTTTTCTATAATTTTGTCTGACATATTGCTCCTTATGGTGTTCCTGCTTCAAATGTGTAAATACACCTTATAGTCATCCGTATCCCACCGATTGGGAATAAAGTCCCTTCGTCTGTTTCCACAGATACGATTTCAGTATCAAGTGCATTGCCACTTCTAGTAATATCAGATTCTAGTTCTGTTTCAATAGCAGTTATCAACTGATTTCTAAGTGTATCTATATTAACTTCTGCACCTTTAACAAAACCGCTTAAAACAAAGTCTATAGTTCCTTGTCTTGTTTTAGCACCATCACCCATTTCTATATCTTCTCTTGTTTCTTCAGAAGTCTGTACTATTACAACTGGGTATTGTTTGTCTGATAATTCATCTAAATCAAATGGTTGTCTTGTAACTTTTTTAATTGATGGGCTTGTTATGCCACTTATTGTAGATGCTATGTTACTTGCAATGTTCTCTCTCTTACTCATAATTTCATCTTCCTAATTTCTTTTTCCATAAACTTAACAAACTGATTCTTTATAATCTTTTCTGTTCTTTTATCAAAACCAAAAAATTCTCTTTTTGGCTCATTAAGGACCTGGTTAAATAAAGCCCTTGTTCTCATCTCAGCATTGTTAAAAAATACAGATGCTTTTCTACTTGAATGTACTTTTGTTGTTATAGCACCAAGCATCCTTCCTGTAAAAAATAAATCTACTTTTTGTGATTTACCTTCTGCTTGTAATCTTTTTAAATATGCCTCTGAATATGGTGCAAATCTTCTTCTTTTAAAATCTTTTTGTGCTGTTGTTAGTTCTCTTATTATTGATTTAAGTTGGAAACTTGCTTGTGCTAATCCTTTTCTAGTAATGTTTGGAAATTTATTAAAAAATCTATCTAAACTTTTTTGTATAGATTTAACATTAGATTTAACTGTTAAAGTAACTGGCATTATCTAACCAGTTTTCTAAATCCATGTAATGGCTCTCTCTCATTAACACTTATGGATGCGTCTTGTTTTGAGTCATACTCTACACCATCTTCAAGTATCATTCTAAATTCTTTATTATACTCTGACATATAATATTCACCCATTCTCTCAAATCTATCTTTATCGGCTTCTGATCTAAATTTTGTTAATGCAGGTAACATAAATCTTCCAAGAAAAAGATATACACCTGCTCTTTTAAATTGGTCCAGATTAATTTTTGTATTATCCATCTCAGGAGTGTTCAATACTGTAATATCTGTATATACGTTTGTTTTATATGTTGGCCACCACCTAGCTCTTAATTCTCTAAAAATATCGTTTGTTGTTTCTGCTAAATAAAATGTTACTTCTGATGATCCAGATGCAAAACCAAAATCATAAATATCTGATTGATATTTACTTACATCTGTCGCTACAACTACATTAGCACCTGTAAAATTAGCCATAACCTTTTGTAATCCAAGTTTTAATTTTTTGCCAAAGTCTTATAATTCTTCTTCTTATACCGCCTTCAACAACTTTAATTTTTTTCTTCATAATTTCTCCTATGCCCTATGGGCGATTTCTCGCCCATAAGTTTATGATTATTAGCTTACTATACTAGAGTCACCTGCTATTTCAACTCCGTATGTATCATGTAGTTCACCCACACCATACACAGCAGTTGCTACAATTTCGTCTGCTCTAAGAGAAGCGTCTCTTTGAGTTTCTACTTTTAGGTCTTGCATCATTGCCATACCTAATGCGTCTCTGTGGAACATAGCTGATTTGTAATCACCTGCGTTACCAGTATTCGCAATGTTAGAAGTTTCAAAGATTCTGATTCCACCGAGTGTTCCGATAAAACCATTTCTTAATGCTTCGTTTGCTAAGTCAGATACGTTTCCAGAAGTTGCAAATGTATTTGTTATGCCTTTTTTAAGGTCATAAGCAATATCTGGATGAAATACTGCCGCTACATCATTTAAAGGAACATTGTTTCTTCTTAATGTTGCGATAGCTTGAAAGAAGTGTTCTACTGTAACCGCCGCCGCAGTTGATCCAACTACGTTTGAGAAACCATCAAATAGAGCTGTTAAATCTAAATCTTGTTTCTTTGCGATTGCTTCTCCAAACAATTTACCAATATCCCCTGCTACGTTTCTTGGAGCAGAGTTTCTTGCTAAATCTGTAAGAGTAGTCATAACACCATTCTCACTTGCAGTAATTGTAACTGAAGTAGGATTGACTTCTGTGTTGGATAGATCAGATGCTTCTGATACTGCACTTGCCGAAACAGTTGCATATATCGGAACTTCAACTGACTTACCGCCACCTTGTATAGCATAGTTTCGTACTAGAGGTCTCATGATTGATTGCTCTGATGCTACGAATAATGCTTCTGCAACGATCTCAGTATATAGTTCCGAGAGCGTTGAGCTTGTTGTTTCGTTTGCCATTGTTATTTATCTCCGTTTATTTATTGTTTAAGTTAATTTGAACTGGTCCAGAATCTCTTTGTTTGCGATACTCTGCATACTTTTTACGATCCTCTGGCTTACTCAAATCTAAATCCTGAATGTTAAAAGGTTTTACAGTCTTACCTCCGACAGAACTCTGGCTTCCTGAACCAGACTTGCCACTTGCGGAAAAATGTGGGTTTGCCTCTAAGAACTCTTTAACACGATCTTCTATGCTAAAAAGCTCACCTTTTGGGTTATATCGTATATTGCTATTGTTATCAAGGATTTCAATACGATTATCGTCACTTAGTCTAACTTGATTTTTAATTAAGTCAGTTACTTGTTGAGGATTAATTGCATTGTGTCTTGAAGCAACAGATAAAAGACTATTATCAATCTTTTCTTTTTTTATATCTGTCCGCATTTTTTGCAGTTCAGCATCTTTACTTGATATTCTTTCCTGCATCAATTTTTCAAGATCAGCTTTTGTTTTAGCTTCTTTGATTGCTCTATCTTTTTGAGCTTCTTCTTCAGCTTTTTTTTGTTCTTCAAGTTGTCTTGTGTATTTAGACTGCTCTGCCTGAAGTCTTTGTTTGATAATGTTATCAAGCTGTTCTTGTGTAAATTGAGGTGCTGGTTTTACCTCGTCAGTTTTAGTTTCTTTAACCTGTTCTACAACAGCATCATTTTTCGGTTGATTAACCTGTGTGTCATCTGACATTTTTTTCTCCTTATATTATTAATTGTCCGTTACTATCATACCAATCAGGATTGACGTAACTCCATTGATGTCTGCAATTATAACCACCTCTGACTACTAAAGGATCACCTGGTTTCTTACCACTCCAACTTTGTCTGGCCCATAATTTTCTTACTTCGTCAATAGTGAAGAGATTACTCTTCCGTTTTCTATATACACCATTAAGTACATCTCTACAAATCCTTCTAGTTTCAGGTATAACATCTCCAAAATATTTAATATGTGTAAGTCCTGCATCTAACGCTTTTTTACCATTAACTTGTGCATCAAACTCTCTTAATCCATCATTTAAAATTTGACTGGCATATTTTCTCATATTATCCCCAGCTCTATCTCTACCAAATTTTGATTGTAATGTTTGAACTGCTTTATCAACCTGTGCTTGTGCTGACTTTTTGTTTTTGTTTTTCTTAACAAATTCTGCAAGTTTATTTGCTTCTACATCATCTGACTTACTATAAATACCATTTATCGTTTGTCTAAGCTCTGTTTCTAAATCTACAAAGTCTCTACCTATCAAAGTGTTTTGATAAACTTTGTCTGCTAATCTTTTTGTAAATGTATTAGATACATCTTTAAATTGAGTAAAGGTTTGTAGTTTAAGATTTCTTACTAACTCTAAATCTCCTTTTGTTAGCTCCTGGAATGCAATTGGTATATTACCAATAGTTTTAAAAGCTCTCTCAATACGTTTTGCTTGTTTGTTAAATCCACGTTTTGTTAATGTATCTGCCCATCCTAAAAACTCTCTTTGCATGATAGCTCTTATCTTAGGTCTTATGGCTACTGCGGATTGTAATTCAATAAGTTTTCCTGCTTGTGTTGGTAAATCTTTTCCTGCAAGTCTTACTACATCATCTTCTATCTTATCTAATGTTCTCTGTAATGTTCGGTAATATTCTTGCTCTGCTCTATCTAAGTTTTTGATTCTATAAATAGCAAATTGTCTTACTTTGTCGGCCATTAAACTTGCTCATCTTCAACATCTTCTACTTGTGGTTCATCTTGTGTAAATTGACCTACCTCTGACTGACCATCTATTTCTTCAAATGACTGGTTAAGTAATTCATCATCATCTATTACAGCTCTTACAATTTCTTTATCTACCTCTTTGTTAAATGTAGGTGATTCTATATTCATAGCTTTTGCCATAGAATAGAACTGTAAATCTGTTGCATAATCTCTAATGTTAAAAGTATCTGGATAATTTATTTCACCATCAAATGTAGTGTTTTGGAACATAGCATAACATCTAAATATTTGTTCTTCTGCTATTTCTAAGTTATCTGCTTTTTCTGATAATCTTGCATTAAGTAACTCAAATTCTGTTTGTAATGCTATACCTGATGACACTTGTGTTTTTGTGGTCCTAATAGCTCCTGTATGTGCAATTCTATTTATGGCTTCTACTTTGTGTCTAATAGATTCCATAATGGCATTTAGATTTTGCCCTGATGGTTGTAATAAATATGGTTTAAGATTTGAGTCTATTTCTTCTGGCATCTCTATTACAGCACCTGCACCTGCACTTGCATTGACGCTTGGTGTTTTAACTAATGATGGATGGTTTGTTAATCTTATAAGTTGCTCTATTTCAGAATACTCATTGTAAATCGCTTTTTGTAAATCAGCTATATCAGTAAGGTCTGATTGACCAATCCCTCTCTTGTGCGATTTAGAATTGTATAAAATAACTGCTGGTATTTTGCCAATCAGATTATCGGCAGTATCTATGATAGAGGGTTCTTCGTTATCTTTTTGATATATTGTTTCTATACGATCTGGATACCACATTCTCATATAGATACCACCATCCTTATCTACCTCTTCTCTTACTTTTAAATAATCTAAATAATATTTTCCATTTACTTCTCTTTTAAAATTCCAGTCCAAAACATTTTCTGGAGTTACAATAGAGATATATGGTCGTATATCTTGATTAAGTTCGTCTGCCTTTGTTCTTGATTGTATTGTTGGTTTATCTAATATTAAAAAACAATGACCATAGATTGAAGCATAATTTTGTGCTTGTTTCATTACATTATTAAAACTATTACCTTCAAGGTCTGAGTCTTTTAAGAATGATTCTAAACTAGCTTCTTCTGCCATTGATCCAAAATCTCTTCTTGCTTTTGATCTAAAAAGAAATGATGAATAAATTTGTATAATGTTTTTACAATGGTTATCGCATGGTGTGTTGCCTAGACGTTGGTTAAACTCATTATCTAATTCTAAATTGTATCTGTTTAGATACTGGCCCAATGTATAATCGTAACCTCCATTATAACTACGGATATAATACTCCCAGTTCATAATAGTCTCTTTATAATCTTTATGAGTATCTTGTGCTTCGTCTCTGCTGTATGCCATACTTTCCTTCTTTAACATTCCATCTTTGAGCAGGACTTGGTGGTGTGATTACAATGAGGGGTTTAATAAAATCTATTAAATATCCCAAAGCATCATTCATATGGTCAAATCCTTCCTCTTTATCAGGAATATTTGTATTCTCTTTGTATATCTGCCTTTGTAATCCTTTTATCAATGTTTTACAAGATTTGCTAACAAAAATATATCTATTACCATTTGCATCTTTTAATCTTGAATTAACATTGTTCACTCTGTCTCTTATTGCAGTATGTTTAAATTTAGCTTTCACCTGGAAACCAGCATTTTGTAAGATAGATAAATCTGTTTTACCTCCAGCACTTGTTTTTCTTTGCCTACAAGCTGGATCAGGATATATGATAATCTGCATTTTACTACCATATCTATCTCTTATCTCCTGGCACATTTCATCAGTATTGCTACCATAAATAATAATTTCATCTACAATATAAACCTTATCTTTGTCTATTTGTGCTACACATCCTGACATTGGCGATACGTTAAAGTCCATGCCAATATGTACAGGTTTTGTAAAATCAATTTTCTTATCAACAACACTATCTACTGGATGAAAGTTATAATAGACAGCTCCTGCATAATTCTCAAACGTACCCTCAAACTCTTGTCTAAATGTTCTTATGTCTATGTCCTGTTTGGCCTGGTCCAGTTCTTCTTTTGTAACCATGCCGCCTTCTAATGTAGTATATTGAAAAGACTCCCATTCTGGGTCTGTCTTGCCTTTAAGATATTGCTCGTATGACCAGTTACCATAACCTCTTGGTGTACCACACATAAGAACTCTGCCTTTTGTATCTGCTACAGAAGCTCTTAATACTTCAGTCCAGGTCCTTTTGTCTATATCTGCAAACTCATCTAATATTAAAAAATTAATACCGCTTCCTCGTAAGCTATCAAAGTTCTCTGCACCTTTGAGTGATATGGTGCTGTTTGTTTTTCTGATATGTATTGTAAGTGTAGTCTCATTGATGTCTTGTACCCAATTATATTTGTAAAGCATTTCTTTTAGATTAGACCAACAAATCTCTTTAGCCATTTTTAGACTAGGTGCTACATACCATATTGTTTGATTTGGTATAGCGGCTTGTTTCATCATCTCAACTATTGTGAGATATGTTTTACCAAATCTCCTACCGCTTATAAGAACTCTGAATCGCTTTTGTGAATGACTCACCTGATATTGCGGATTTGTAAGTTTTATTTTCATAACAATCAAACTTTATGAATACCTTATGTGCATTAACCTCTCTTCTTCCAAGCTCTTCTGTTTTTTCAATAGCTTTTGTATAGCCATCTAAAAGACAAGAATAAACATCATCATATGTTTTATCTAACTTTACAGGGTCTAAGCATATTCCCTGATAACCTGAACACATCATTACTACTAATACCCATTTCATGTATCATTTAAACATTCCTGAGTTGGGAGTATTATTTACTAAATCATCCAACCAGGATCGCTTCCTTCTCTTTTTTTTATAATATTTCCTGTGGACCTTTTTGTTGAAACTCCATAATGAAATTCTGCTAGTCATTTTTTCAATCTTTGTAAGTACCCAATCTATCATTTTTTTTACCATAAATTAATTGCTTAAAGAGATGATTTTGACAATCTTCTTTGCTCCCATGTATATTTCTGTTTCTGCTTTTATACGCTTACAACTAAACCTTACGTTGTTTGGATTAACTTCTCTCTCAGCTAAACGCTTTGATTTAAGACATAAATCCATTCGTTCTTTATAGGTCATTTCTACTACATCACCTTTTAAAAATAATAATAATGCTACAACTGACTCTATCATTGAACACCTCCGTTTTCTCTTACTTTGTCTTTTAATTTTTCAATATCGTTTAATGCCTTGTCTAGCATTTTTTCAATATGTTGCAACATGACTTGATTGTGTATGTTTTTGTCTAGTAACTCTTGGTGCTTATCAGTTTGTTTAAATAATTCTTCAAGCAAGATAAATTGTTCCTTATCTACTGTTGTCTGCTCTGACGCTTTTAAGAGGTCTGCGTTCATTAATTCTCTTGAAGTCTCCAATGATACTAACCTGGCAGTCAATTCTGTATATGCAAATATTCCCATTGCTACACCTATTATTATACCAATCATATTTTTAATTGGCATTGCAACTGATGTGTTTTCACTTACCTTCATATTTTAAATCCTCTACGCCAGGACCTCATGCTCCAAAATGCAGGACTAAGTGATCGCTGACCTTTAACTCTTTTTAAGACTCCGCCCATACGAGCTAAAAAGGACCTCTGCCTTGATGGTATGTTTTTCTTTATACTCATACCTCTAAAACCAAATCTTACTATTTGTACTCTATTGGTCCTTTTGTTTCTGACATATACAGCAAACTTTTTTGTACCTGTTGGTGATCTAAAAGGTTTATTAAGAGTTACTGATCTGCCTTTGAACTTTGCCATATTTACTTATTATCACAATAAGCACCAAAAACTAATTCTTTTTTACCTGACCTATTTAGATAATAACCTTGTTGATCTTGCCAAGTATGTGTAGCATTTGTTTCAATCCATTTATCAAATTGGTCAAAACAAGTATAATTATAATTTCTGTCTAACTTAATTGTATAATATCCTTCAACTGATGCTGACACCAATAGGATATAAAGATATTTCATCTTAAAGTTCTAGGCCGCCATTTGTTACAAACATAAGTGTCTCTAACACCTCTTTGCCTAAAGATGTAACAAAATCCATGCTTCCTAGAATAAACTCCACAACTTCCACAGCTATACTTACCTTGTGATGGTCTAAAGTCTTGTGGCATTCTATGAGGAATAAACTCTCCGTTGGGATAGAAATTAGATCGTTTCATCTACCGACCCTGACCCCTGTAGCGTTTTCTATGAAATTCTTTTGTATTCTTGTTTGGTCTTTTTGTATGTCTGCCTGGTCTTTTTTTACGAGTCCTTTTGACATAATTTGATACGCCGTAAAGAGGTCTTTTTTTAGCCATCTACTGTCTCTGCATCTGATTCAATAATTAATGGCAGAGGTTCAGTAATGTTTGTTTGTTGCACTCTATCGCTAAATCCTAGAATGTTTTTACTTAACCAGATTTGCATATGGGTGTTATCTTTTTTAAGAGCTTTATCCCACATCTTTTTACGCAAACTAGCTTTCCCCTTCTCTCTATGTTCGTCAATAAAATCGGCAAAATTTCTTCGTAATGTTCTTGCAGATACACCTAATATTTTTGCAATCTCATAATCAGGACATCCTATTTGACATAATCTACTAAGTATTTTGTAGTTTATCTGTAGTCTAGGTCTGCCTACTGCATTGTGTTGTTTTTGTGAATCTGTCATAATTTTGTCCTATTTAGACTTCTATCTTTTTCATAGATATTATGCAACCTAAAGGGAATACGTTACGATCTGAAAACTGTGCCTCATTTTCGTCATAACTTGCAAAAGTCCAAACAAACTTTTTATCTTTTTTAAATAGATATGCTTGTGTAATCATTTTAGCTGGTTGCATTTGTGAAAACTCATTAGTGTCAGCGTGACCTGCATCTCCAAGAATATCAAGCCATTTGATAGAATAGAAGTAATACTTTGTTTTGTTTATAACGCAATGTCTGTATTTACTCTTCTTCCTTCTTATCATATTCTAACTTTCCTTTACCTTCGCAATCATCACATCTGGCCCATGTCTCTTCTTCCACAAGGTGATAATCAACACTATAAAATCCTCTTCCTTTACAAGTTGGGCAGGTCATGTAATTGGTGTTATTGTTCCCTTCCATCTGTGCCTCTTGTATCTTTTTCCATCACGTTCAACAGTCTCTTCATCACCCCAAGTATCAATTACCTTATACCCACTATTAACATCTTTTGGTGGACCTATAATATTAGTATTATTACTTAGTATATTACTTAGTAATGCGTCTGAAGTGGTTTTGTACTGGTCAGGTGTAAGATCATACTGCTGGAATTTATCATAATTTACAACACTTATAATCGTGACAGATTTGTACTTGTGATCTCTATGTGGGCTTATAGTGGCCACCCTTGTGGTAATCATCTTCTTACGTTTCAACCTATGTATGAATAACCGCATTGTTGTATATGGCAGTTTCCATATAGAAGCATTTTTTCTAATTGGAAATATTAATTCACCACGTTTTACAAAAATTGGATTTTCCATAAACTTTAATTCCTTATCTTTATGTGTCGCATTTGAAACAATATAAAGCCATATTGCAGACTCAATTACATTCTTGAAAGCTGGATGTCTCCACACGCTACGAAACGCTAAAAAATACCCTGATCGCATTCTAACCTCCCTTTTACTTTTATTAATAATTGTTCTTCAGTTCCAAACTTCTCAATAAATAATTTCTTACCAAGATGAATAGAGTCTTTGCCTGTTCTGTGATGTCTAAAGCAAAGCGGTAATACTGAAAAATGTGATGACCTCTGGCCCATACCTACACCAGCTCTGGGGTGATGTAATTCTGCAACACCTCCGCAGATGATACAACCCAATTCGGACACTCTTCTCATGTGTTCTCTCTCTGCTTTTGTTTTGTACTTTCCCATAGAGCTATTTGTTTAGTATCAACTGGCTTCCAATGATAATAATACAATTTATTTAATTTACCATTAAATTTATCAGGAATGTCTATTGTCCTAATAGGTTTATCTAATTGAGTATAAGCTACAAGCATATGGTCCTTTTTATACTCTAGTTTTAGGTCTTGTTTTAGTTTGATTGCTAAATCTATATATCTGCCTTGTACAGCTATGAGATTTCCATATAGACTTTTTATTTTTTTAGTTAGCATCTTTCCTCCTTTTTATGTGTGGGTAAGAGGGAGGTCCTACCCACAACTTTTTACGTTTTCGTTTTTTAAAAAGGATAACTAAAAAAAACTAACCTAGTGGTTAATTATCCTTATACATTAAAAACGAATCAAATCAATTTTATATGTTTTTAAAAAAAAATACAAATACTATTTGTAATAAGACTCAAAAAATGGCTATTTTATTAGTGTTTTTAATGTATTGACTTACAACCCAGATTTGATAGTTTTTTGATATGGATAACAACGGAGGAAAAATAATGATAAAATATGATGCGATAGACGATAATAATATTCCTAGAGTTTATGGAATAGGTAATAACGATTATGAAGCTAAAAGACAATGTGAATTAGCTTTGGATGAATATTTAAAATCTAAGACCATTCAGCTTAGACATTATTATTCAAAAATAAAATATAAAATTATTAAGGATAAGGAGTATTTATAATGCCATTATTTACTTTTGTTGGAAAAGCTAAAGATTGGCAGAACCAATTTAGAAAAGTTTTTGGGGGATACCCCAAAGATGCTACATTAGAAGATGTAGTAAAACCCAGAATGGTATTAGCGAATAATGTCATTCAATTTATAAACGAGAGAGACTATGCAAATAAACAGCATACAGAACCTCAAAACAAATCAACGATACTTCAAAGTAGTACACAGGATAACAAAGAAGAAGGAACAGTTGTACAAATTAGAGAGTTTAAAAAAAAGACTAGCTCTAAGATTGTTTGAGAAAAAGTAAATAGAAAAGGTGGTTATGATAAAAAGGATACTAGGGACAGCGATACTTGTCGCTTTTTTACAAGGATGTGCGAGTTATTCGCCAGTAGTTGATACAGCAGGAAGATCAGGCACATACAATCAAGATCAAGCAAAAGAAATAACTAATGATTTACAACATTGTAAAGCATTAGCAAAAAACAATACAACATTTGTAGGTAACATAGTTTATTGGATGGGTGATCCAAAAGCAGAAACTGAGTATGAAGCTATCTATAAAATTTGTATGAACAACAGAGGACATTCAATCATAAAGTAGAGGTAATATGCGTAAAGAAAATAAAGAGAGAACAAGACAAAACATGGTTATGCTTAGAGAGCAATATCATATGAATCCTAACAACCAGGAAATAACAGACAGATTAATCGGTCAAAGATTAAGGTTTGCTAGAGAGGTTAAAGGATTAACACAAAGTAAAGTTGGAAAAATCTGTGGCTTTACCTTTCAGCAATGTCAAAAGTACGAGCAGGGAGATAATAGCATCAAGGTAAGACATCTTTTAAAATATTCAGATGGTATAGGTTTTTCTTTAAAATGGTTTTTTAAACCATTCAAATACAAAGAGGAGGATAGTCATGAAGAATAAGACAGGTAATAATATTCAATATAATCCAAAAGCATTTGGTAAAAGATATATTGTAGATGGAGAACCAAAAACAAGTGTGACAACAATTATAGGTAATCATCAAAATAAAAATGGTTTAATGTTTTGGAAACGTAAAATGGTCCTTGATGGATTAAAAGATGTTTTATTTAAAAACAAAGAACCAATAGATAAAATCAATAATCTAATTAAAGAAGTTCAATCAAGAACTGATGAATTAGAAACACACGCTAGAGACATTGGTACAATGCTTCATGAATATATTGATTTATATTTAAAAGGTAAAAAACCAGCACTACCAGAGTCAGAGCCATTAAACACTATGGTTACAAAATGGACTAACTGGTGGAAATCAAGTGGATTTAAAATAGTGGTCAGCGAATTACCATTATATAGTCCTAAGTTTGATGTAGCTGGATGTTTAGATTTAATTGTAACAAAAGATTCTTGGAAGGGTAAAAATGCTCTCCTAGATACAAAGACTTCAAAAGACTTTTATGTAGATCAAGCAATACAGGTTGAGACATATAAAAGATTTGTTGAAGAAACAACGGATATTAAAATACATTATCTTGGAATAGTTAATGTTCCTAAACAACCTAATAAGGAAGTATCTATCTTAAAACTAAAGATAGATGATTTGTATTTTAAAGGATTTAAGGCATCAAAATTTCTGGAAAACCTTGAATCTAAATTTAATAAAAAAGTCCAGAAATGGAAAAAGGAGAATAAGCGTGATGTATAACAAGAAGCAATTTGATAAGCCCTTTTGTGGATTAACACTTACATTATATCCAACAGGTAAAAAGTCACCTAGTTTTGAGATGGGTGCAAAAGCAAACTCAGAGTTTAAATGTTCTTTAACAAAGAAGTTTTTTAAATTATCTGATGTAAGCAACTGGTTTAACTTACCTGAAGTAAGAGAATATAGAGATGCAGGTTATAGTCCAAAGTGGGGATCAAGGATTGTAGAAACTGATATGAAATATGGTAACTCAACAAAGGAAGAGTTATGTTTTTATATGGTTAAGATGAAAGATGTAGGCACATTTAAAAGAGTAAATGTACCACCACAATATCAACAAAAACAACAAGCGGCTCAACCACAAATGAGAGAGCCAGGAGAGGATGAATGGAATGACCAATTCTGAAGATTATTTACATTTAGATAGAACAAAACTTATGGAAGGTTTAAGAGATTTATCTAAAAAGTACAATGAAGCGTATGCACTCCAGCTTAAAACAGAGACACAAACAAAAACACTTTATGCTGGATTGTATGTAAAATATAAAACAGGTGCAGAAAAGATGTCAATAAAAGAGATAGAAACAAAAATAATCTTAGATAAAGATATGTCTCAACAACGTCTGAGGGATGATGAGTCTAAGAAAAACTATTTGATAGCAAAAACTAATTATAATAATATGCTAACTGAAATATCTCTTTTACAAAGTGAGCTTAAAAGAGAACTACAATTAATGGGTAAGGAGAAATGATGTTATTTTTTGGTAAAAGTAAATCTGATTGGAAAGCAATAGAATTACATTACAGAAGAGAATGGATTTGTTTTGTAAGTGGCTTTGTGCTTGGTGCAATTATATTTTAGTGTTTTGTGGGATTGTAAAAATCCACATCATCATTAGCAGTTACAGGTCTGTAGGTTATTTGATAATCTAGCAATACTAAACCTTTGCTTTCAAAGTTTTTAAGTATTTCTTCTTTATGATTAAATGTAGGATACTTGTCTAAAAAAGATATGCTTATTGCTTTACCTAATGGCTCTGTGTCATCCAAAGGTGCAAAAAAGAATTGTGCATCTACAAGTATATAATCGTTCATACTTTGTTCTTAACACAAATTACTTCTTCTTTATAGCTGAAACTCCTCTAATGCCTAATATTGTACTGAAAGCACCAATGACTAATCCTTGATACCAAAATGGTAAGTTTTCAAATTTTTCAAAAAAATAATCTACACGCTGTTGTAAATCTGGATCACCAAAAAAAACAGAATAAGCTAAAATTAATAATGGTAACGAAAGTAAAATTAAACAAAACTCATCTTTAAAATCTGATTCTTGTCTTTTGTGTACTATCTTTTGTAATTCTACTTCGCCTTTTACAGCTCTCTCTAAATGTTTTACTTCAGCTTCTGATTCTAAAACTGCGGCCTTTTTTTTATTACGATATATTTCCGCACCAGTTTTTAATGCTAATTTACCTAACGTGAACCACATTTTAATTCCAATGCCAATTCACAATAATGTTTAATTTTTTCATATCTCTCTCTATCAGATTCATAATTTTTTTTTCTTACAGCATATTTAACAATATTACCATCAATGAAATCTAGTTTGTGGGCCACAATAAGCTCTATAACGTCAATTTTTCCGTTCTTGTAATGTTCCCCACCAATCTGCTTATCTAATGCTGAACCCCTCTTAAAACGCTTTATTTTGCCTTCTAGGGGGTCTTTTTTATCGGTCATACTATCTTCTTAATCCAATCGCCCTTCTTATTCAAGACCATTGGTAAAAGTCTAGGTATTCCGTTAATAATTATTCCACAACCCAAAATGAACCTTGTTTTAAAATTTTTAGCATATGCAAATGCAAGACTTTTTTGATTTATCAAACAACCTACATTCATACCAAAAAATAAGTTATCTGGGTTAGCCCACCAACTTACAACAAATTTAGTATGATAGTGACCTTGAACTGCTGACATACCCATTGCCTGAGATACTTTTAAAATGTCTGCACTTCTGCCATGTGTAAAAAAACATCTTTGTCCGTTAGACATAGTAATAGTTAAATCATCAACCCATCTCCATTTTTTTGTACCAAGAAAATCTCCATATGGTTTTAAAAATTGACGGCTCATTCCGTATTTTAATGCTCTTCTATATACTAAGCTAGAGTGGTTACTATCTACCTCAATCATATTTGGAAACATTGATTCTAATTGCTTAATATATTCTTTTGATTTATCTAGCTCCATTCCTGGAGAGTACAAATCTGGATCGTGTGTGTGCATATTGATTGCATGAAAATCTAATAAATCACCAATATTAACTATAAAGTCTGGTCTGTATTCTTTTTTAATTTCACTTAAAAATTGTAAAGCGTCTTGGTGTTGATAAGGCAAATGTAAATCTGAAATAACGAGTATCCTTTTCATATACTTCGCTTATAACGTGAATTGTTTGTAAAAGCAAATTTACTGGAGGAGTGCGTAAATCAAATGAGTAGCCGCAATCAAACAAATAGACCACATAACTTTTTCCATTCTTGTAACTCTTTGATCTAAATGTGCTAAGTGATTGCCACGAATAGTTTGTAACTCGTGTTTAAGAAGTGCTATCTCACCTTCTATACGAATTAAATGTTCTTTGTTTTTTTGACTTGCTGTTGCCATTTTTATCTTTTACGCTTTTTTCTACGCAAATCAAGGTCATGTTTTCTTGATCCTCTAAGGAAACTATTGACTCTTCCCATAGACCAAGCCGCCATAGGGACTCTTCTTGAACCAGATGATAAAAATGCTCCTTGTCCTCTACGATATACTTTTACTAATGTTGAATAGGATATACCTTTTCTTGCTTTTGCTTTTCTTCTTAAAGTTGATCTTGTAGCCGCAGATAAAGGTCGTCTAAATTTTCTTGCCATTATGCTCTGGTCCTTCTTCTTAAAAGTTCAACAGGTATATACCCACCTTTTTTGTATATAGCTGAAACTTTTTTAATAAGTTTAGCTCTTTTAGACCTTCTTCTACCTGATAGACCAGTAAGATACTTTTTAGGTATTTTTGTTTTCTTATCTTTTTGTACTCTTCTTCTTTTCATTTTCCTACACTTCTCATTGCTCTTGTATGAGCTGATTGAAAAGTAGCACCCTTTTTCATTGCAATAGCCATTGATCTCATATGTTTTAATGAGTGATGCTTTGCGTGTCGTCTCATAGTCTTTTGCTGACCTGGTTTAAGACCTTTAATTATATTTTTAATAGATGCTACCTTTACCATTATCTTTTCTTTTTCTTTTTCTTCTTTTTCTTTTTTTTCTTCATACCATAATGTCCTGGCATAATTTACCTCCTTTTTTTTTTAGTTTTCTTCTGTTTCTTTAATATAGCTTTTTGCAATGCCATTGGCAATTTCTTTTGTTTTTTAGTTAGTGCCATTATTCTTTAACCTCCCCTCCTTCCCATTTCATATCAGGTAAATTGTTGTCATACTTTTTACCATCAAATGTTAAGACTTGTTTTCTATTTGATTTGTCAGAATAAGAACAATGTACCCACCCTTTTTGTCCGTCATTAGGGCAATAATATTCTAATATAAGCTGGTCAAAATCACAGTTGGCTTGAATCCAATATGCAATCTTTATGTTTGGTACACCAACAACTTCAAAATCTACCGCTTCTCCTTTTGTATGCTGTGATGTTTTTTTACTACCTATTGCTTCACATAATTCAGGACTTCTAAAACCTGATGTTATTATTACAGGTTTATCAAACTTAGCTCTAACTGGCTCTAAAATATTATAACAAATATCAGTAAGACTATTTATCTCTCCTGATCCTGCTTTGTTTGAAATACCCATACGAGTAGCAGTCATAGACTTCTCAAATTCTTCTAATTTAAAATGCTTACTTAATTGCATATAAATCTCCTTTAAGGCATGGGAGCTGGTGGTTTGGTGGTAAGCTCCCACACCATGTAAATTATTATCATTGTTTGAACCAAGAAGGAAGGCCTAAATGCTTACGTGTATCGTAAATATTTTTATCTGCATCTTTTGATTTTTGATTATTATAATGTAAAAAAACCTGACAACAATCGTTACCTTGAAACTCTTCTCTCCAATGTTCTAAAATCATTCCTTGATATACAAGCATATCGCCTGGTTTTAAAACTATTGCTTTACCTTTATTTTTACTTGAAGCTGTATATTTTTTTCCATCTGGTATTCCTACATTCTTTTTATTTTCTAAATATATTGGCCATAGATCACCACCTAAATTTAGAGTCGTTGATATTTCACAGCTAAATCTATCTTTGTGTCTGTGAAGTATATCTCCTGTTTTATATATTCTTGCGTAAGAGTAAGTTGGATTTAATTTTAGTTTAGTTGTTTTTTCCATGACATCCAAACATCTTAATAACAAAGTTTCCATAACTATATCTGAATAATGAGAATATGTATTAGGTACTTGTTCGTCATTCCATACTCCAAACTCTGTTGTAAATGGTGATATATACCTTGTATCAAATAATGTTCTTGCTACCTGTCTTTTTAATAAAAAATAATTATAACAAAACTCTGCTATGTTTTTTGGTACTGCTTCTTTTATAACTACATATTTGTTTTTTTGAAAACTCATTTAATGCTTTTTTCTTTTGATATACTTGTCTCTACAGCTTTTATATTCCAATGTATAAATCTAAAATTATCAAGACCTGCATCAACAATATATTGATGTGGCGTATATCCTGGTATTATTATCATTGTACCTGGTTGTATTTTAAAATGTATTTGCTCACTTGCTAATGTAATTTTACTAGCATCTTTTTGTGGTAGCTTTGTCATTCTTGCACCCATTCTTGGATCATGTATTACTGGAACAGAAGTTTTCTCACTACATTTTAAAAAATAAAAACCTGAAACGTGCTGATTCCAATGAACATGAGTATCATGATGACCGCCACCTTTTCTACTAAACTCTTGCACCCAAAACTCTGTAAAGTGTAGGCTATGGTTTTTTAAATCAAAACCTTGCCAATCTAAAAACTCAAAACTTCTAGCACCACAAAAATCTACAAACTCTTTAGCTTGTGGGTCATTAGAAAAACTTTCACTATGTTTAGATAAACCAAAATCACCTATAGCTTGTTTCCATTTTGGTTCTTTTTTTAAATTTTCTTTTAAGGTCTTTTCTGCTTTCTTAATATATTTATTTGTTAGTTTTGACATTGATTTTAAAAACATAGGAGCTTGTGCTACCCATATTGGAGTTGAAAAATAAAACTCACTTTTAAAATCTACATGGTTCTTTGGTTTTTGTTGGCTTCCACCTTGTATCATATTATCTAAAAGGATAACCTAGATTCCATATTACTAGACTATACCTTACTCCTTTCGTTACTGGTTTAACTCTATGCCAAACAAAAGAAGGAAATACAACAAGACTACCTTTTGGTAATATTTCTGTACAAGCTCTCATGTTTGGTTTTTTATCAGGGTCTTCATTTCTAAAATCAAACTCTAATTCTCCACCTTTATATTCTTGTGGGTCTGTTAAAGAAACTGTAACTGATAATTTTCTAATTTTACCTTTTGTTGGACCATCTTCCATATATGGTTTATCCCAGCTATCACAATGCCAGTCATAATATTGTTTTTTTTTATATATTGTAAATTGACAGCTCTCTGAAAAATCCCAATCAAAGTTCCAACCTGCATTACTATTTGCTTGATGTATGTAGGGTTGTATTTCTTTGTATATCCATTTGTCATTTAACCATACTATATTTGAATCTCTTTTCTTTTTTAAATCAGCTACCTCTTTTTTAGTAAGTGGGTTTTTACTTAAATCTCTATCCCTACCAAAACCACCAGTTAATGCTTGTACTTCATTTGTCTTTGACGCAATTCCATATTTAACAATATCATCACATATTCTTGGAGGAATAGCAGATTGAAAATACCAATAGTAATTAGATATATTCATAAGATGTAAGTAAAATAGTTTGTATCCTTTTTGTTTTGTTTTCAGAAATGTAGAATCTCTGCATACTTGGGAATATTATAAATTTATTATTTTGTAAAGGTAAAGTCCAGGACCTGTTCGCCCTGCGGTTGTCATTATATTCTATTGTTACATCAAGTTTATCATCAATATCCACACCATATAAAAGTGTATAATCAGGTGAGTTTCTTAAATCTACTAAATCTACTGTGTTACGATTAATTGATGCTTGTCCTGGATTTAAAACATATGCAAAATTTAATTTTTGTACAAGAGTTGGGCCATATTCACTTTTATAAAAATCTCTAATGTAATCTTGAAACCATTGTAAAGGTTGAGAAAAAGGAACTTCATAGTCAGAATCATTAAACTTTTTATTTGATACAAAGGAACTTATTATATCGTTTTTAATTTTATCACGATTTATTTCAAAACCTTTTGGACTATCTACTGTACCATGAATAATAGCAATTTCAGACACCACCTGTTTTTGCATAAAGATTATTTTTCGTTTTTATCCCAGCTTTGCGTTTCTTCGTTCCACTCATAGAAATGAGTATCTTGTTCTGCTTCTTCTAATTCAGGTGCATCACCTATTGGTGACTGCCATCTTGCTTCCTCTTTATTAAGAACCCAACTTGTATAAGGTTTTTTACTAATGAAAATATCATTATCTTCATCATAAGTCATACCTATACCAGCATAGTTACCTCTAAATGCTTTTGAGTCATCACCTGATGAATGTTTATTACCTGATGTGTTATAAGATGTTTTTTTCCATAGCGGCCAGTTATGTATGTTTTCTAAAAACTGTCTGCCTACTTCTTCATCTTCAATACCATCTGCATTCTGACAATCTTTGTCAGCTACAACATGAACTGCTATAACTTTACTGTTTATTCCTAATTTTGCGTAATGTGCCATATATCCTCCTATATCATTATTTTTATTTTATCACAAATATTTAATTTTGGTATTTATACCTAATTATTACTACTCCTGAACCACCTGTTCCTGCTACACCACTAGCTGATCCACCTCCACCACTACCGCCACCTCTATTAGCTGTTCCATTTGAACCTGCTGGACTAGCTGGTCCTTGACCACCATTTCCACCACCTCCAGTTCCTCCAGTTCCTGCTGTAGAGTAACAAGTAAAACCACCACCGCCTCCTCCACCAGCAAATGCAACTGGACTTGCTGAAATATTTGTAGTTGCTCCTGCACCACCATCACCACTACATGAACCACTTCCATTTGCACCAACAGCAGTAGCACCGCCACCTCCTCCTGATCTTGCTGTAGTAGCACCAGTACCACCATTATTTCCTTGTGGTGGTGTTACAGGGGGTGTATTTCCTGAACCACCTGCTACAGGGTTTGATGAAGCTGGATCAACACTTCTTCCTCCACCTCCACTTCCACCTGATGTTGCTGAACCATTTTGAGGATTTCCACCACCCCCTCCACCTGCAGATGTTATTGTTGAAAATATTGAATTTGATCCTGACCCTCCTGCTGGTTGAGGACCTGGTCCAGGTGTTGCTGTACCACCGCCTCCAACTGTTATAGAATAAGTTTGTGCTGTTAATGTTAAACTAGATACACAAGCACCTAAAGGACTTGCTGTATATGAACCTGAAGAAGTACCTGATGATTCTCTAAACCCACCAGCTCCACCACCACCACCAATATTTGATCCACCTGCACCACCTCCTGCAACAACAAGATAATCAACTGCAGTTGAACCTGATGGTGTTCCTGCACAAGAAACTATAAAATTTCCATCAGAATTAAATGTATGTATTTTGTAATCACCTGATGTTGTTACTGTTCCACCTGTAGCTGTTACATATAAAGTTTGATCCATTACTGGTGCTGTTTCATTTGCACTTGTAATTGTAACCCAACCTTGACTTGCATCTGAATAAATTAATCTTACTCCAACTCTATCTGTTTTAAGTGTTGCACAAGCACATAGACCTTTTATTTTTGACCCACCTCTACCAATAACAATATTATTTGTTGAAGCATTACCTGAAGAATCAATAATAATCATTTCTGTTCCTACTGTTGGACTGCTTGGTAAAGTTACTGTTAATTCTTGTGATGTAATTGCACCACCCATTTGTACACCATGAATATAACAACCAAAATAAAATGTACCTGTAGTTTGTGGTTGAAACTCTATGTATCTTGTAGTTGCCGCATTAAAACTTGTTGTGTTTATATAACTAGATTGATTACTTGCACCATCTAAATAATAACTTACTCCTGATGAAACTATACCTGCAATAAAAGTTGAAAGTGTTCCAGAGTTTGATGTTGAAATTATTAAAGGGTGTGAATCATTTGTGTTATCAGATTGTG
>CAACVD010000131.1_pt1 | contig 31782 bp, 46 predicted proteins | sample 2381771 | NCBI WGS metagenome assembly CAACVD01 (sample SAMEA5211965, study PRJEB30684) | marine metagenome | biome: Marine; feature: Epipelagic; material: Water | collected 2015-10-15 | depth 15 m
ACGACAAGTAGCAGTTAAACGGAGGAGAGATGAGCTTAGAAAAGAACAAGAAAAGAGCAAAACAAATCGAAAAAAATCTAGCAAAAGAAAAGCGTGAGTATCGCAATATTAGAATGAAACAATGTCTGGAGGTTAAAATGCTTAAAGGACACTCATTAGAACAAGCTACCAAGCTATGTTCAGGACTAATTGATACATAATGGCTTATCATTCTGTAGAAAAATTAAGAAAATATAATCATGGTGCTTTAAAAAAACTGCGAATTGCAGTCAAACTTAGCCATATGAAAGACCTACCAAAAGAAGCATTGACAGATAGAGAAGCTGATAGGGTGTTAGAATCATTGAATCCAATAACATTAGAGAAGTTATACAAACTAGCAGTAGACCATGACATCACTAACCTATAAGCCAGACGGCAATATCATCAAGCAATTCATGAAAGACCAATCTTTTTTTCGTGGGCTTCGTGGACCTGTAGGTAGTGGTAAATCGGTTTCTTGTTGTATTGAAGTATTGAGAAGAGCGTTAGAACAAAAACCATCTGAGGATGGAATCAAACGATCTAGGTGGGCTGTGATAAGAAATACAAACCCACAACTCAAAACAACTACCATTAAGACATGGCTAGATTGGTTTCCAGAAGAAACATGGGGAAAATTTACTTGGTCAGTACCCTATACTCATAAGATTAAAAAGGGTGAGATTGAGTTAGAGGTTATATTTTTAGCCCTAGATAGACCAGAAGATGTAAAAAAACTACTATCTCTTGAATTAACTGGCGTATGGATTAACGAAGCAAGAGAAATACCTAAGTCAATTGTTGATGCTTGTACCATGAGGGTAGGTAGATACCCATCTATGAGAGATGGTGGACCTACATGGTATGGCGTTATTGCTGATACTAACCCACCAGATACTGACCATTGGTGGTCAATACTAGCTGGTGAAACTGTGATTCCAGATTACATTACCAAACAAGAAGCTAAGATGTTAATCAAACCGGATAGCTGGAGATTTTTTAATCAACCCCCAGCTATGTTGGAGCAGTATGATATTAAAGGCGAATTGAACGCCTATAGTGATAATCCTACCAAAGAAAATGGTAAAAATCTAACTGAAAATTATTATAACAATATTATTCGGGGCAAGACCAAATCATGGATTGATGTCTATGTTTTAAATAAATTAGGTCAGGTAGAAGACGGAAAACCTGTATATGAAATGTTTAATAGAGATGTTCATGTAGCTAAAAGTGATATCGCTATTGTTCCACAGTCTACAGTTTATGTAGGAATTGACTTTGGTTTAACCCCAGCTTGTGTGTTTGGACAGAAACTTAGAGGTAGATGGCTAATTATTGACGAGTTAGTAGCTGAAGATATGGGTATATTACGCTTCAGCGATCTAATGAAAGAGAAGATGGCACAGTATTTACCCAGAGATTTTACAATATTTGGAGACCCAGCTGGTGACCATAGGGCACAGACAGATGAATCTACACCATTTCAGATACTAAAAGGTAGAGGTATTATGGCAAGACCAACGCATTCTAACGATGTAACATTGCGATTAGAAAGTGTTAATGCTACATTACAAAGAATGATTGATGGCGAAAGTGGTTTATTAATAGACCCTAAGTGTATCAATATAATTAAAGGATTTGATGGAGGATATCATTACAGAAGAATGCAAGTATCTGGTGAAAGGTATGAAGACAAACCAAATAAAAACAGATTCTCGCATATACACGATGCTTTACAGTACATGATGTTAGGTGCTGGAGAGGGTAGAAACCTTACAGTAGGTTACTCTAATTCTCGACCAGTAGTTGCAAAAAGAAACTTTAATGTGTTTGATGTAAAACCAAAATCAATTTATGAAAGGAGAAAATAACAATGTGTGGAAATCCATTTAGCAGACCAAGTATTCCAGCACCTCCGCCACCTCCACCAGAGGATGAGAGTGCAAGAGATGCTCGTCAAAGAATAAGAGAAGATGAACAAAAAGAAAGGGCTGAACAAAAAGAGCAAGACTTAGAAAGTAGAATTGCTGCTTTATATGGAACTACGGGAAGAAGATCGTTACTAACAGGTAGAACTGGTGGTCAAGGATTTAATGTAGACCAAAGACTAATGAGTAACAGAACATTAGGAGCATAGTTTGGCAGTAATAGATACCTATTCTCCTGATATTAGTCCATCAGATAGTCCTGTTCAGGCGTTATTAAAGCGTTTTGAATCTGCTAAATCAGTAAAAGATTTATACAAAGGAGACTTTGAAGACTGTTATGAGTTTGCTTTGCCACAAAAAGAATCATTTTATGATGAAACACAGGGCAGAAGAAGAACAGATAGGATATTTGATGAGACTGCTGTAGTTGGTGTGCAAGAGTTTGCATCAAGATTACAGTCAGGAATTGTACCAAACTATAGCAGATGGGCTGAATTTAAGTCTGGCAGTGAAATACCAGCACAAGATAAAAAACAAGTTGATTTGCTTTTAGATGAAGTAACAGAGTATGTTTTTGAGTTACTTCAAAATTCAAACTTTTCACAAGAAATACATGAATCATTTTTAGATATAGCGTTAGGCACAGGCGTTCTTCTTGTTGAAGAGGGAGATGCGGTAAACCCAATAGTATTTAAAGCAATACCATTACCACAAGTATATTTAACATCTGGGTACGATGACAAAGTTGATCATGTGTTTAGAGAACGCCAAATAAGAGCAAAAGATATACTGATTGCTTACCCAGATGGAGAGTTAAGCGATGAAATGAAGATGGATATGAGAGGCGACCCTGAAAAAATGTGCGATATTATAGAGGTTGTTTATAGAAATTACGAAAATAAAAAGGATGATGAGTACCATTATTGTGTAATATCTCCTGAACATGAGCATAAAATACACGAAGAAGTCTACAAAGGACTAGGTTCTAACCCATTTATTGTCTATAGATGGTCTAAATGTAGTGGTGAAACCTATGGTCGTGGACCTTTACAAAATGCCCTACCAGCAATTAAGACTGCAAACTTGTTAATTGAAATGATTTTAGAAAATGCTCAGATGTCTATATCTGGAATGTATCAGGTAGAAGATGATGGCGTAGTTAACATTGATAACATATCTTTGATTCCCGGAACGATAATTCCAAAGGCGGCTGGCTCATCAGGATTGCAACCTATTGCACCAGCTGGTAACTTTAATGTTAGTGACTTAGTTCTAAAAGACCAAAGAAATAATATCAAGAAAGCTTTATACAATGATATGTTAGGAATGCCTAATCAATCTACACCAATGTCAGCTACAGAAGTAGCAGAAAGACAGGCAGATTTATCAAGACAGATAGGCGCAGCGTTTGGCAGATTACAAGCTGAAATGGTTACGCCAGTATTACAAAGGGTAATTTTTATTCTTAAAAAACAAGGAAGAATAAATATTCCTAAAGTTAATGGTAGAGAAATAAAAATAACATCATCTAGCCCATTAGCACAAGCTCAATACCAACAAGATGTAGCAACAGTAGACAGATTTTTAGCTATGATACAAGGCAGAGTAGGTCCAGAACTTACAAATTTGATAGTAGATCAAATGAAAGTAGCCAAATATGTAGCCAAAAAACTAGGAGTGCCAGAAGAATTGGTTCGTTCTGAAGAGCAAATGCAACAAGCAGCTCAACAAATGCAACAAATGATGGCTCAACAACAACAACAATCAGCTGGTCCTGAACCAGAGGGAGAGTAAAATGTACGGTAAAATGCCTATGAAAAAGAAAAAAACGCCTATGAAAAAAAAGAAGAAGAAGTAAAATGGCAAACTCAACAGAGAACAAGCCCAATACTCTAATTGGATTAGATGGTTTAACCAGAAACCCAGAGGATGAGGAGAACTTAAATTCTATGTGCTACGGATTATTTAATACCGTATCAGGTAAACAAGTTTTAAAGTATTTAAAATCCTTAACTATCGAAGCAGTAGCTGGACCAAATATATCTAATGAAGAGTTGAGACATTTGGAGGGTCAGCGATTTATTGTTGGCTTAATACAAAGAAGAATCAACAAAGGTACTAGCCAAAAATTAGTTAAGGAGAATATTAATGAGTGAAGAACAAGCAGTTCAGTCAGAACAAACACAACAATCTACAGAAACTACACAAGAAACAACTCAGGATGTTTCACATGAAACATCGTCTGAAACACAAGTATTAACTGAAAGACCAGAGTTTGTGCCAGAAAAATTTTGGAATGAAGAATCTGGAGAAGTAAAGCTAGAAGAGGTAATGCACTCGTATAGCAATGCAGAACAGTTAATATCAGGTAAAGAAGAAGCTTGGGAGGAAAGAATTAAGGCAAAACTTGACTTACAAGCAAAAGAATCCATGCCAGAAAGTCCAGACAAGTATGATTTACCTGAACTTTTAGATGGAATCAACGAAGAAATGGTAGAAGCAAACCCAATGACTGAATCATTTAGGAAGTTTGCACATGAAAATAATATGTCTAATGACCAATTTAAGAATGTAGTTAATATGTATTTGGATAAATTGGTGTACCCTCAACAAAAAGCTTTTGCAGAAGAATCAAAAAAGCTTGGAGATAATGGAGCAGAAAGAATAGATGCTGTAAATAATTTTGTTTCTTCGAGGTTTACGCCAGAAGAAACTCAGCTTCTTCAATATACTTTAGGTACATCTGCACTTGGTGTTGATATATTAGAAAAGTTTCAGGATATGACTAAATCTAATAGAGTAATGGCAGATGCAGTAGCAAAACCACAAGCCCCACTTACTTTAGCTAAAGTTAGAGAAAAAATGAAAGACCCAAGATATTACGACCCAAGACACAAAGACCCAGCTTTTGTTGAAGAAGTAGATGGTGACTTTGCTAGGTTGTATGGCGATACATAAGCTATATGTAGAAAAATCTTTGCCAGACCATGCATTTGATCTGGCGAAGAAACTCAAAAGGTCTGATATGGAAGAACTTGCAATAATGGGTAATGACCCATTATCTTCTTTATTGTCTCCATTTAGATACAAATACAGAAAAAACATAAATACATATTCAGTTTTGACACAAGATGGAGAAGTTATTGCTATGTTTGGTGTTGTTTCTTTACCACAAAATGAAAGACAAGGTGCAGTTTGGTTCTTGTCTAAAGAATTTACACGACAACAAGCGTATTATTTTGCAAAAAGAAACAAAAAATGGACCGATTATTTTTTATCTGACTATGATTATGTATTTAATATCGTACCAATTCACAATATTTCAACAATAAAATGGTTAAAATGGCAAGGTTTTTTATTTAAAAGAAATCATTTGCTTGTTAAAGATATTGAAATGTTGTATTTTTATAGGCAGATACAGGGTGTATCTAAAAATATACAGCCCATTATTGAGGATATCGGTCCAATATGGACAACCGAAACAGCAGATAAAGGACAACTGTGAGAACATTAAATGTTAATTAATAAGGAGAAACAATGGCAACTCAAATTAGTAATGCGTTTATTAAGCAGTTTGAATCCGAAGTCCACATGGCTTATCAAAGAATGGGTTCTAAGCTGAAGAATACCGTAAGACAAACAAACAATGTTCAAGGTAACCAAGCAAGATTCCAAAAAGTAGGAACAGGCGTAGCGTCTACAAAATCTAGACATGGCGAAGTACCAACAATGGAAATCACACATTCAACAGTAGATGTTACATTAAGTGACTTTTATGCTGCTGACATGGTTGATAAATTAGATGAGTTAAAAACAAACATTGACGAAAGACAAGTGTTAGCTCAATCTGCTGCTTCGGCTCTTGGACGAAAAGTAGACCAGTTAATCATAGATGTACTAGATGCTGGTTCAAACTCGAACAATGTTGTACATGGTTCGGCTGCATTAACACTAGCTAAAGCTTTAACAGTATATGAAGCGTTTGGCGAAGCTGATGTGCCAGATGATGGACAAAGATATTTCGTAGTTTCACCTGCCGGCTGGGCTGATTTATTACAAATAGATCAATTTAGCAGAGCAGAATATGTAGGGGAGGGAGACTTGCCTTACGCTGGTGGTATGACTGCTAAGCGTTGGTTAGGATTCCTATGGTTTACACACTCTGGACTTTCAATTTCAAGTACAACTAGAGACTGTCATGCTTACCACTCAACAGCAGTAGGTATGGCTTCAGCTCAGGATATAACTACTGAAATGAATTATTTACCAGAAAAAGTAAGTAACTTAATAACATCATACTTTAGTGCTGGTGCTGTCATGATTGACAACGATGGTGCTATTGAATGTCAAATAACTGAATAAGGAGATTTATTATGGCTTTAGATTCAACAAATCTTAAAAAGATAGCTGGAGCTGGAGATCAGAATCTCTTCATTTATAAGAGTACTGATGCACCAAGCACCATTGCTGGTTCAGGTTACTTTAACTCAGTGACTGCAGACTTAAAACAATTTGATGTAATTATAGCTGTAGGTACCACAGGTGGTACTGCAACTGTAGATGTATTATTTGTTTCAAGTGCAACAGCCGCTACAACAGTAACAACAACTAACGGAACATAGGATGTTCAGGGGCTAGGTTTTTCCTCATATTATTTTCCTAGCCCCACTTTAGATTATGGCAGATAGCAAATTTGATATATGCAACCAAGCACTTGTATTAGTAGGTGCTAATACGATTACTTCGTTTACTGAAAGTACGACAGAATCTAAAGTATCAAATACTTTATATGAATCTACACTAGAAAATTTATTGACTAGATGTCGATGGAGATTTTCTACAAAACAAGAACAACTATCAAGAAATACAAATAAACCACTAGGAAGATATTCGGCAGCTTATACTTTACCAGCAGATGCTTTAGTTATGAATACAGTTACAATTGCAGATAATGTAATTCAATATGATAGATACAAAAATGAAATATTTTGTGATGCAACATCAACAGATGTTGTAATTGCAGATTATACATTCCAACCATCAGAAGCAGATTTTCCACCATATTTTAAGACTGCATTAGTTTTTGAGTTAGCAACATTGTTTGCTGGAGCTATTGCAAGGAATGATTCGCTATCAGTTTTGTATCAAAGAAAAGCACAGGCACAGTTATCTATTGCTAAATCTCAGGATTCACAAGCTCAAACAACAAGAAGAATGGATGTTGATAGATTTAGAAATAGAAGAAACTCAGGAAGTTTAGGAACAATTAAAGCTACGACATCTTCATAATGGCAATAACAAGAATACATCAAGCAAATTTTAGTGGAGGGGAAGTAGACCCAAATCTTATATCAAGAAATGATCTAAATGCTTATGCAAAATCACTTGATAAGGCAAGAAATGTAATATGCCGAAACCAAGGAGCAATTGAAAGGAGGGGTGGAACATTTTGGCGAGCTGATTTAGGAGCAGAATCTCGGCTTGAATCTTTTATTTTTAGTGGAGAACAAGAATATATTGTAGCTTTACAAAATACACAATTAAAAATTTACTCAACAAACGGTACTTTACTGCAAACAATAACAGGTGCACCTTGGACTACTTCTCAGTTAAAGAATATTAACCTTACACAACAAGGCGACACTATGATTTTGGTTAATGAAAACTGGATGCCTAGAGTTTTAAAAAGGACAGGAGCTACAAGCTTTACGCTAACTACATTTGCATTTGATTCTAGTTTAAATGACAAAAAAATATATCAACCTTATTTTAAGTTTGCTGATAATACAGTTACATTAGATGCTAACTCATCTTCTGCTGGTACCGGTGTAACAGTGACTGCTAGTTCTTCTTATTTTACAAGCGATTATACTGGAACAACTATTAAAATATACGGAACAGAAGCAACAGTTACAGGATATACAAGTGGCACATCAATTACAGTTACACTTAAAGATGATTTATCAGTCGAGCTTGATGATGACCCATTTGCTACTCAACAAGGTAGTGGTGTTGTAAAAGTAACTCATGCAAATCATGGGCTATCAACTGGAGCATCTATTGTAATATCTGGTTCAGAAGATATATTTGATGATACAGGGGCTGGATTAGCACAAGCTAATTTAAATGGCACACGATCTATAACTGTTGTTGACGATAATCATTATACATTTACAGCTGGTTCAAGTGATACAGCTACAGAATCCGTAGATGGCGGTGGGGTTAGAGTTGTGGTTGAAACTCATGCACCTACAAGAGATTGGCAAGAACAAGTTTTTTCTACTCCAAATGGCTTTCCTAAAGCAGTAACATTTCATGAACAAAGATTATTTTTTGCTGGTGTAACTTCATTACCAGATGGAATACAAGGAAGCAATGTAGGTCAATTTTTTAAGTTTGATATAGGAGACGCAAACGATTCTGAATCAATACAAATACAAATAGCATCAGACGAAATCAATGAGATTAGACACATTATATCTGGAAAAGTTTTAGAAATATTAACCAATACAGCAGAGTTTTTTTTGAAACCTCAAATTGGAAAACCTCTTACACCTACTGATTTACAGATAATTAGACAAAGTTCTTTGGGTTGTCAACTCCCAGCAAAAGCTAGAATATTTGATGGCTCTACAATATTTGTACAAACTAATGGGAAAACTGTAAGAGAGTATACATTTAACGCTTCTACAGAAGAATTTGCATCTGCGCCTATATCTTTATTATCAAGCCATTTAGTTTCTGCACCTATTGATGCAGACAGAATAAAGTCATTAGCAGATCGAGATGAACAATTGTACTTTTTAGTTAATGGTGATGGTACATTAGGAGTTTATTCTTCACAAAAAATACAAGATTTGCAAGGTTGGGTACAATGGTCTACAGACGGTACTATAGAATCTATAGCTTGTACAACAGATTTTGTTTATGTATCAGTAAAAAGAACAATTAATTCTGCAACTGTTTATTATTTAGAACAGTTTGCATCTACATCATTTGATGTACCAACAGATATGACTGTTACTAAAACATTATCGGCTAGTTATCAACCTCATGGCTCCCCCCTCATAAATGGTTCGGTAACTAGCTCAACTACACTTATTGTTGATGGCTTTAGCAATGCTCCATCTGTAGGTGAATCATTTCAGTTTGCTGGAACTGGAACAACATACACAATAAATTCAGTAACTGCTACAGGTAATTCTGGAGAATATGTAATTGCATTAGATCAATCTGTATCACAATCAGATGGCGTTGCATTACAGTTTACTACATCGAAAACATTTAGTGGTCTTAACGCTAGTCCAGATATGAGAGGATTAACTGTTTATGGAACATCTGGTTCGTCAGAAAGTGACAATATTTATTATTATGGGTCTGGTGTTGTGTCAAGTGGTGGCGTTGTTACTTTTGATACCCCAGCTTCTGCAGTTGATATTGGTGTAGATTTTACAGTTCAGGTAAAAACATTGCCTGTAAATGCTAAGATTACAGCTACAGGGACACAAAGTCCTTTAGTTGGAAATCCAACAAAAATAGCAAAGTGTATACTGGAAGTTTCAAGCACATTTAATTTATCTGTAAATTCAAATAGTGTAATAATAAATCAATCAACAATCGATACATCATCAGCAATTTCTAGTTTTACTGGTAAAAAAAATGTACACTTTCTAGGATATGACAATGAACCAGCTATAGATATTACTCAATCAGCACCATTGCCAATGAGAATATTAGGAATAACATCGGAGGTATATTATTAATGTGTGAACCAACAACATTAACAGCATTAAGTACATTTGCTGGAAACCTTGGCTTTCAACAAACAGCTGCAACATTTGCAACTATGGCTGGGTCATCAACAGCTGTAGCTATTGGACAAGGTATATCATCAGTCACAGGCGTATTATCATCACCTTTAACATCTATGGGTTTAAGTTTAATGCAAGGTCAAGCAACAAGAGACGCTGCTGGAGCTGCCGCTGCACAAAATAGATACCAACAAACACAATATAGAAATGAAATAGAAAGAGAAAGACTTGAAATATTACTTGCAGAAAGAGAAAGAAAAAGAAGATATTTAGAAAATAGAAGCAATAATTTAGCACAAATTAGTTCAACAGGCGTTGAAATAGCAAGTGAATCATACAAAAGATTTTTTGCTTCAGCCAGAGAAACTTATTTACGAGATAGGGATGCCATAGGTCTTAGAGGTTTAGATGAAGTAGGAAGAAGTGCAGACTTATTACAAGTAGCTAAAATAGATGAACAAGCAAACTTGAAAATAGGAAAAACTAAAGCTTTAAAACAAATTACAGATGGCATGATTACCACTGCTAAAATATTAGAGGAAACACCAACAGGATAATGGCATTAAAAGACGAACAACAACAGGTACGATATGAAACTCGAATAGGAGTTAATAGAGGTACAAGTAAAGTAGCAGAAGCAGAAGCAGTAGAATCAGATGTTTATGGCGATTTATTTAATAATGCTTCAAAGTTTGCATACAATCGTGCTATAGAAAATGGCAAGTTACAAGCTATAGAAAAATCAGAATCTTATTCTTTTACAACAGAAGATATAGATTTAGGTAATGGCAATACTGCAAAAGTGCCTGTTAAATATACGCCTAGAACAGATTTAGGGCGTACCGGAAATATTGAATATGCTAACTTAATGAATGCTAAATATAGAAAGTCATTAAATAATTCAATAGAAAACATAATTTTAGAAGAAAGAACACAAGCTACAACCTTAGAAATATCAAAACCAGCATTTGAAAAAAAACTTAGATCAAAACTTTTATTGGTATTTGAATCTTTAGACGCAGATGATAGACAAAATGCAAAGCTATATGCAGAAGAAAAAATTGTTGAAAGTGGATTTTATGTAGATAAAGCACACAGACAATCACAATTAGTACAAGACAAACTTACATATAGTAGAGATATAACAAACATTTATACGGAAGCTACTACAAATTATTATGCAACAAAAGATAGAGAAAGATTAAAACAGTATATAAATGACATAAACAACGAAAAAAATACCTATCGTGGAAGAATGGGTAAAAATGATTTAGATAATATTTATGATTCAAGAATTAATAGACTTAATGCAAGAGCAAATGTTTATGATGTACTAGGTATAGATATGGCTGAAATGAATGAATTAGATAATTTATCAGCTGCAAACAATCAAACAATGAAAAAAATAGCTAATTGGTTTAATGGAAATGGCGTTGGAACCTTAGAAATAGGTAATAAAAAAATAACTAAAGAACAAATATTAAAAGGGATTGATGGCGATAAAGATAAAATATTTAAAGAAATAGGAACTGAATATGTAGCTTTTGCAAATACATATGCTGATAAATACAAAGCTGGTATTGGTTTTGTGAAACTAAAAAACGCTATAATAGACAGTAAGCCTAGCGATTTATCATCAGACAAAAGACAAGCTGTATTAAACAATCCAGATTTTTTAGAGGGCATATATGAACAATATGCAATGGCAAAAGGACTTACAGAATCATTTAAACAAGCACAAGCTAGTGGTTCTCTTATGGATTTTTATGGCTATTTGTACTCTAGCGATAATATTCATGCACTACCAACATCATTAATTAATGATATCAAAAGAGAAGCCCAAGCTAGAAATGTTGATGGTTTGTTGAAATATTCTAGGTTACTTACATACATGAGCAATAACAGTCAATATATGAAAGAAAATGGATTTGACAATGATACATCTGATTTAATAAAAGAGTTAGGAAATGTATCTGCTCTTACGCCAGATAACTACAGATTAGTAATGGATAAGTTTGATTCTATAAGAAATGACAAAGAATTATCTGATGTTTATCAAATGGGTTTAAAAAGCATATTTGATAAAACTCAGAACATTCGTGGAGATTTTCAAGGTGTAGCTGCTTTTAATAAATACATGGACCAGCAAGTTAATGACTTACGAGGAATAGGTGACATTGGTGGAGATAGCGAAAGATTTGGATACATGGCGGCTTATAAAGTTAAAAAAGCAGTAATGGATAGAATAGAAAAATCTAATGTATTTCCAACAAAAGACAAAGTTCAATCATACATATATGAAGAAGCACAAGCTTTAATTTCAGAAAGAAAAATAGCAATGTCTACTTCAGGATTTAGTCCGTTAGCACTAGATGGAGCTTATATTCAAAGCACAGAAAGATTAAGAAATACACCAACCATTATGGAACATGCACCAGAGTTAATACATTCAGAAGCATTTGCTGATGGAGGAGCGTCAGTTACAGAAAGGATAAACTCAAAAGTAAACGAAATGATAAGGGTAGTAAATGAGTTTGGTGGCAATCAATTAGTTTCTGATCTATCTCCAGCAAACGCTAAAATACCAGTTAATAGTAAATATAAACTTTATCCATTAGAAAATGAAGACGGTACATTTGATTATCAAATAGTTCATATTGGGAAAAACACATTCGACCCAGTTTTATTAAGAGATGAAGCTGGAGACCCTTTGGTTATTACAGTAGAAGAATTTGGACAAATAGCAGACAGTTTAAACAATGAGTAAAAATCCAGAAGATATAAGAAATCAACAAATGATTGATGCTCAAAAGTTAGAGGAGCAAAAAGATTCTGGTCCATATACAGGACTAAAATCACAATCAGTAAATCAACAATACAATGACTATAAACCACAAGCTGGTTCTTTTTTAGAAGATACAGTAGATGAGTTTTGGCTTAACTGGGTTGGTCAAACTATAGAAAACAATTTTATATACGATTATGAGGGCAAAGAAGAGTTTGATGCTGAGTTTAATCCCTATGCAGATGATTACCTAGAGGGATATGAAAGATATAAAGATAGATTTATGAATGCTAGAAACGAAGAACACGCTGACCATATCAAAGCAAAAATTGATAGAAACAGAGATAGGAGAAATAGATTAAATGCTTCCGAAAGAAACATTATGCCAGCATTACTAGGTAATTTATTAAACCCAGAAAACTTTGTACCACTAGGATTGTTTGGAAAAGGCGTAACATTTGGTAGTAGGTTTTTAAAGGGTGGTGCTGTATCTGGTTTATCAGTAGGTGCAACAGAACCTATTAGAAGACACTACGACCCAACATCAAGTGACGAAGAAACTATGATGTATGTAAGCAGTGCATTTTTATTTGGAGGTTTATTTAATGGGGCTTTGGGTAAAGGAGCTACAAAACTAAAAGATGAAAAAATAATTAAAGAAACTGTGACTGATAAAGGTGGTCCAGATGGAATAGTAACAAATATTAATAAAGCTCAAAAAGAAACTGATGGCGACAATATATGGGATGGCAACCTTATAAATGTAGAAAAAGAGTTTCCTACAATAAAAGTAGTAAAAGTAAGAGAAAATGAAACAGGAACATTTGTTGATATGAATGGCGATCAGATTATAAAAAACCAAGCTAAAGAAACAAATAAAAAACATGGTAGTTGGAAAAATAAAGATGATGTAGATAAAGTAAACATAGATAAAACAACATCTAAAGTAAAACAATTTGGGACATCACACAAATCGCCAGTAAGAATAGAACAGGTAGATGGAGAAACAATAGCAATTGTAGACACTCAATATATTAAAAAACTTGTTGAAAACAATAAACATATTTCTGCAAATAAAGATAATGTTGCACCATATGAAATCCCACAAGATATAGCCAGACATCTTAAAAACGAAGATGAAGTTGCTGAGTATATGATAAAAAAAGAAATATATAGAAACACAGTTGTAAACAAAAGAAAAAATAACGAATCATTTTCTCAATACGAAACAAGATTAAATAATGAAGTATGGAATGATGTAATGAAAGCTCGTACTGCAAATTACAATACATACTATGGTGAGGGTGGTATTGCAAAATTTTTAGTAGAACAGTTAGATAAATTTTATGACATGGGTAAAGTTGGAAATGCTTTACAAAAAATTAGTCCAACAGTTGGAAACTATTTATCTAAAAATATGCTAGAACTAGTAGGCGACATGAGTGTCGTATCGAGGGCTGCAAAAGCTGGAGTGCAATTAAACTCATCTGTATTTACTAGAGCAATGACTAGATGGGGAAAAACATACGATGAATGGGTTACAGGGTTTGACGACTTATATGTAAAGTATGCAACAGGACAATCTGATTCTACAAAGATAGGTGCTTTTAATATAACGGCTTCTAAGATGAGATTTGGTTATAACATGAGACAACTGGTAGACCCATCAGTTGCACCAAAAGGACATGACTTTGGAGACTTTAGCGAACAAGTATACAAAGCAGTAACAGATCAAGATTTTTATAAAGCAGTAGATAACCCAGTAATTAGAGAAGCAGCTGACCATACCAGAAAGTTTTTTAAAACATTTGGCGATGAAGCAGAAAGACTTAATATGTTTGCTAGTCAAAAAAATTTAACCAATGATATTGAGTTAGTAGAGGGTTATATAAAACAAATTGACAAAGCATTAAAAGATAAAAAGCTATCTAATGTTGCATTAAAAAGACTGGAAGCACTAAAAGGCAGATTTAACAAACAGCTTAATAGTGCTAAGGCACAATTAGATGACATAAATGATGGTGTTATAAAACCATTTAGTGATGAATATAAAGAAACTTATGTTACTAGATATTACAGCTATGAAAAAATTACAAAAAATTTAAATAAATTTAAAAACAAAATCAAAAGACATATAGAAAATAATCCGTCTATGTATTCAAAAAGACTAGCTAATAAAGAAACTACTGATGATTTAGTAGATGAAATAGTAGAAAACATAATACAACAATCAGCAAGAAACGATGGCGATGGACTTATGGCATTTGGTCGAGTAGGTGGTGCATATAGGTCTGGTGCTAGACCACTAATGGAAAGAAGTTTAAGAATAGATAGTAAAGAAATACAAGAATTTTTAGAAACAGATTTACTTGCAATATCAAAAATGTATGCAAACAGAATGGGAACTGCTATTGAAATGACAAGAAGCTTTGGTGATAGGCACATGGATAAATGGTTTAACAAAACAGAAATGGATATTTTGTTATCTGGAGATATTAAAAAAACATCAGATGTAACGGCAATGAATAAAGCATTAGGGTCTATGAATGCAGCAAAAGAAAAAATGTACGGCATATACAATAATAAAGATATTACTTCATTAGATAAAACTGCCGCTCAATTTTTAAGAAACTGGGAATCACTTACATCAATGGGTCGTGTTGTATTTACGGCATTAGCTGATGCTGGAAGACCTATTATGGTTCATGGATTTAAAAGATCGTTTGAAGACATGCTTGACCCAATGTTCAATAATAGACAAGCATGGACACAAATGAAAGCTGACTTTGATGCTTTGTATCATGCACATGAATTAGCAAACCAAATGGGTGCTATGGAAAGATATACAACTGGTATTGGACCAGTAGGTTCTAACATATTACAAAGGTCACAAGGTGCTTGGTACTGGGCTAATGGGCTTACCCCTTGGACTTTAAGTATTAAAAGATTTACTGGCATTATTTCACAAAGAAGATTTATGGAAGACATTGTAAAATATGTTGATGGCACAGCAACTAAAGATGAAATATTTAGGCTTAACTCATACAACATTGATTTAAATACTGCAAAACTAATTAAATCAATGCCGTATCAAAAAGATGGAAAGTACATATTAGCTAACACAAAAGCATGGGGTAGTAAAAAAGGTGGTTCGGAAGCTTTAGCTAGACTAAGAGCGGCAGTCCAGATGGATGTCGAAAGAACAATTATTACGCCTAGTCCAGCAGATAAACTCAACATGATGTATGGCGTAGTAGATATGCCATCTGAAGCATTTAAATCAATAGTAAGAAATAATCCTGTGCTTCAAAAGTTTGGATTTCAAGAACATCAATATGGCGTAAAATTTCAAAACGCTTTTATGTCTTTACCATTTCAATTTTTTAGCTGGATGGTTTCTGCAAATAGAAAATTACTTATGTCAGCCTCAACAGGTAGAGATTTTTATTTATTACAAGGTGCAACAGGAATGATTTGTTTTGCAATGTTAGGCGACTATCTAAAACTTAGTTCGCAAGGTAGAGGAGATTTATGGTGGGAAAAATCTACAGAAGAAAAAATATTAACAGGAATAGAAAAATCTGGAGTACTAGCTATATTTAGCGATGTAAATGGTTGGGTAGAAAACGCAACAGAAAATGAATATGGACTAAGACCTATGTTTGGTATGGAAGACCCATTCGACCCTGACAATAACAGGATGAGACCACACGATAAATACAGATTATTAATGGGTCCAGCTGGTAGTAAGTTCTACGATGTATACGATTCAATAACATCAGATGAAGTTTCTCAAAGAGATATGAAGAAGAATATCTATAAATTATTGCCATTTAACAATCTTTTTTATATAGATAACCAGTTTAAATCTATTTACAATTATTCAACTGACTTATATGATGAGAGATAATTTATGACTATTTTAACGGCAAAAAACACGCCTAGAGCAACATATACGGCAACTGCCAATCAAACGGCTTTTACGATACCGTTTGAGTTTTTTAGTACAAATGATATAAAAGTATATAATGGAACGAATTTACTTACTTATAATGCAAGTCCTAGCTCAACATCCCAGTATTCTATTACTGGTACTGCTTCTGCTAGTGACAGCGCTTTTGAGTTCGGTGCTGGGGGTACTGTTACTCTCGGTTCTACTGGGGCTTCCAATGGCGATATTATTACTATTATTAGAGATATTTCAATAGAACGCTCTACAGATTTTCCAATAACTGGTTCATTTGATGTAACATCACTTAACACAGATTTAGATAAAATATATGCAAAATTAGCTGATATTGACCAACAATCAGATAGATCAGTTAAATTACTTGATACAGATTCTATTGCAGCGACAGTAACATTACCGGCAAAAGCTACTAGAGCATCTAAAGTGCTTACATTTGATAGTGATGGCGATGTTCAAACAACAATCGCTGCCACAGATGTAACAACAGTTGCTGGTATAGCCAGTGATGTCACCACTGTAACTGGTATTTCTAGCAATGTTACATCTGTCGCTAATATATCTAGCGATGTAACCAGTGTTGCAAATAATTCATCAAACATAAATTCAGCAGTATCAAATGCAAGTAATATAAATGCAGCAGTATCTAATGCAAGTAATATAAATTCTGCAGTTAGCAATGCTACTAACATCAATGCAGTAGCTACAAACATAACCTCAGTTAATACAGTCGCTACAGATATAACCAAAGTAGTAGCTGTAGCAAATGATTTAGCTGAAGCAGTATCTGAAATAGAAACTGTAGCTGATGATCTAAATGAAACATCATCAGAAATAGAAGTTGTAGCTGGAGCTATAACGAATGTAAATAATGTTGGTGGTAGTATTTCCAATGTTAATACAGTAGCTGGGGGTTTATCTAACATAAATACAGTAGCCGGAATTCAAGCTAATGTTACAACAGTTGCTGGTATATCTAGCGATGTAACATCAGTAGCTAATCAAAGTAGTGAAATTACTGCACTGTCTGGACTAAGTTCCTCTGATATATCAACAGTTGCCGGAGTATCTACTGAGGTAGCTACAGTTGCTGGTATCAGCACAAATGTAACATCAGTTGCTGGCAATACAACAAACATTAATGCAGTGGCTGGTCAGATATTATTTACAGAAGACTTAGGAGATTTAGGAGCAATAACAACTGGCTCTGGAAATACCATAAATACTGTTGCTACAGATATAGCCAATGTAAATACAGTAGCTGGAATATCAGGTAACATAACAACAGTAGCTGGCATTTCATCAAATGTAACAGCAGTAGCTGGAGACGCTACAGATATTGGTACAGTTGCTGGAGCAATATCAAATGTTAATACAGTAGCGTCAGCAAATTCAAACATTACAACAGTAGCTGGAGCTAATTCAAATATTTCTACAGTAGCTGGTGCAGTTACAAATATAAATACAGTAGCTACCAATATATCTGGAGTTAATAGCTTTGCTGAACGATACAGAGTAGGTTCAAGCGATCCAACATCTAGTTTAGATGAGGGTGATTTAGCATATAATTCAACAGATAATCAATTAAAATTTTACAACGGTAGTTCATGGAACAGTATTACTGCTGGCATAGCTAATGTTGTAGAAGATACTACACCACAATTAGGTGGTGCATTAGATGGACAAAATAACAACATGAGCAACATTGGTACAATAGATGGTACTAACTTACAGCTAGACTTTGGAGGTATAACATAATGGCTAAAAAACTACAATTAAGAGGAGGTACAACATCTGCACATGGCTCGTTTACAGGTTCTGTAAGAGAAGTAACTGTTGATACTGATTTAAAAACACTAAGAGTGCATGATGGCTCTACTGCTGGTGGAGAAAGACTAGCTAAATTTTCTGAAATAGCTTCAGGAAGTATAGCAAATGTCGTAGAAGACACAACACCACAACTAGGCGGAGCATTAGACGCACAGTCAAATAACATAACAAGTTTAGGTACAGTAAATACACACACAATTCCGGGTGGTACAGGCACATTTGCTTTAACATCTGATATTACATTTACTGCGTCTTCAACAGATACGCTTACCAATAAATCTGGAAACATTAGTATGTTTACCAATGATTCAGCATATCTTACAGCTATAACTGCTGGTACAGGTATAGATGTATCAGGAGTAACTATAAGTGTTGAACCTGATTTAAGAGATGGGATTACTCATGTAGGTTTAGGAACTGCTGATTATATTGCATGGACTAATGGTACGCATACATCATTTTTTGTAAATAGTGGTGAAAAAGCAAGACTAGAATCAGATGGTGACTTTCATGCAGATGGAGATGTCATTGCATATTCAACTACAATATCTGATGTTGCATTAAAGTCTGATATCGAAATGATACCTAATGCACTAGATAAAATAGATGAAGTCAGAGGTGTTACATTTACAAGACACAATGGACAGAAGTCTGCTGGTATCATTGCACAAGAATTAGAAAAAGTTTTACCAGAAGCTGTTAGGGAAAAAACCCTAGCACTTGTAGATGGCAAAACCTACAAAACAGTAGAGTATGACGCAATTCATGGGCTTTTAATTAACTGTATAAAAGAGTTAAAAGATCAAATTAAGGAATTAAAAGATGGCTTTACAAAGTAGTGGTCAAATAAAACTAAGTGAAATAGCTACCGAATATGGTGGCTCTGAACCACATGCTTTATCTGAATATCATGGAAGTGGTAATGCACCTAGTAGTGGTGAGATACAACTAGCAGCAGACTTTTATGGTACATCAAGTTTTACCCCATATAATGTTACTTATTTAAATATAGCTGGTGCTGGTGGTGCCGCCAAAGGTGGTGGAGGTGCTGGTGGTAGGCTTACAGGAACATTAAGTGCTACTTTTAACAGAAACACTGTTATTACAGTTTCCATAGGTGGTGGAGGTGGTGGACAATCTGGTTCCTATGGACAAGGAAGCAATGGTTCAAATACTTCAATTACAGGAAGTGGATTTACAAACATAACCACAACAGGTGGTGGTGGCGGAGGTTCTGGTGAACAGGGCGGCGGTAGTAGTGACAGACATCATGGTAATAACGGTGGCTCTGGTGGAGGCGGTGGAACGCCACCCGGAGAAGTAGGAAGCAATTCATCAAGTATAAACGGACTTGGCGGTGATGGTGTTGCTGGACAAGGTAATGATGGTGGTACTACAATAGAAAATCACGACTTTACTGAAGATGATTACAGCACAGTACCTCATGGTGCTTCTGGTGGTGGTGGAGCTGGAGCAGTAGGTTCAGCTGGTATATCACAACGATCAAACTCTGGTAGTCCCGGTGGTGCTGGTGGTTCTGGTACAGCCGATTCAATCACAGGTTCATCTGTAACACGAGCTGGTGGAGGTGGTGGAGTAGGTGGCTCTGGCTCTAACAGTGGCTCTGGTGGTTCTGGCGGTGGTGGTTCTGCTAATGGTGGAGCTGGTTCAGCTAACACAGGTGGCGGTGGTTCTGGTACAGGTGGTTCAGGTGGCTCAGGTGTTGTTATATTATCTTTACCTACAGCTGGATATTCTGGCACAACATCAGGTAGTCCATCAGTTTCAACAAGTGGAAGTAATACTATATTAACATTTACAGGTAGTGGGAGTTACACAACCTAATGGCACATTTTGCAAAGGTAGATCAAAACAATATTGTAACTTCTGTTGAAGTAGTTTCTAATGATGTTGCTACAACAGAACAAGCTGGTGCAGATTTTTTAAATAGTCTTTATGGTACTACCGATACTTGGAAACAAACATCATACAACACTAAAGGAAATGTTCATGCTTTAGGTGGCACACCATTTAGAAAAAACTACGCTAGTATAGGAATGACTTTTGACAGCACAAGGGATGCTTTTTACGCCCCTCAACCTTTTAATTCTTGGACCTTAAATGAGACGACATGTTTATGGGAAGCTCCTATACCACATCCAGATGATGGTAATGAATATGTGTGGGATGAAAACACATACCAAGAAGATAATACTTTGGGGTGGTTATTGAAAGGATAAATGTTACCAAAAATTGATTTTACTTTACATAATGTTTTAGCAGAAGAAGAAATAATAACAGTTGCTTCTTCACATAGAGATTTATCTTGCACATCTGAAAAAGAACTAAATAAGAATTTAAAAATTTCTAATCCAGTATATTTTAATTTTGGTCATTCAAGTCTTAAAAGATTAAATGTTGAAAAATTAAATTTACATTTCATAGAAGACTGTTTAGTAAAAAATTATGGTGGTATATGGAGAAATACAGCTGCCTATATTTACGAAAAGGGCGATTATATTGGATGGCATACAAATAACAATACTGAAGGAATTAGATGTTATTTTACTTACAGCTTTGAAAACGATTCAAATTTTTTTAGATATAGAAATCCATACACAAAAGAAATCATTGACAGTTATGACAAGATAGGATGGAATGTTAGATTTTTTTATGTTAATAAAGAAAATTCATTTTGGCATTGTGTTGTAACAAACTCAAAAAGGTATTCTTTTGGTTTTTGTTGGGATAAAGTAAATGGTCCATCAGAAAAACTCATAAAGGAAATAGAATTATGTTTGCAATCACAGTCGAAAACAGAGGACACCTTGAAAAAAATAGGGCTTTAATTGGTTTTTTTAACGAACAAACTAAAGAAATTAATTTTATTAAAAAAGATGTGTTACCGGATATATTAACTGACACAAAAGTTTTCCGACCTTTTGGATGTTATTGGAGAGAACAAAAACTATTTGTTGTAACGCATGACAAATTAATAAAGTTAGACAATAAAGGCAACTATCTCGGACATGAAACTTTGCATAACTTTGTAAACCCTCATCAGATCATAGAAACTAAAAAGGTTATGTGTTACACAAATACCGGAAAAGATTTAATAAGACTTACCTATCATAAAAATAAAAGTTTATATAAAACAAAAATTATAGATTGCAAAACATTAAAAGAAACTTATGGCAGTAACAAAGAAGATTCTCACCATGTAAATTCTTTATGTTTACATGATAATAAAATATTTTTTTGTTTACATAACAACTCAGCTACTACCAATAAACCATCTCAATATTTTTATATAGATTTAGATTCTGAAAAAATAAAATATATTTGTGAGTATGGTCTTTCTAGTCATAACTGTGAAATAGAAAATAATTTTTTATATACATTGTCTACAAAGACAGGGTGTTTAACTTGTATAAATTGGAAATCAAACAAAATAGTTTTTGAAATTAAATTAGCTAATCCAAAACATTATTTTTTAAGAGGATTACAATTAACAGAAAAATATATTATTGTGGGAGCTTCAAGTAGCATTGGTACTTTTGCACAAATTTTATTTATTGATAGAAAAACAAATGATGTAAGAGAAAGAAAAGAAATTGATGGGTATAATACAGTATTGGATATCAAATGGACGCCATAGAAAATTTTAAAATAATAACCAATGGCATTGGACATGGGACAACAACATTTTACCATCATTCAAAAGATGTATATGATTTTTTAAAAAGAGAAAACTTGCCTGAAGATGTATGTTTAGCTGGATTATATCATGCAATATATGGTACAGATTATTTTCACAAAAACCTACATAAAATAAAGGTAGAAATTACAAGAGATTACATTAAAAATATTATAGGAGAATTTGCTGAAAACTTGGTATATCAGTTTTGTGCTTTGCCAAATAGAGATGTAACCATATACAATGGTAACGATATTTACTTACAATATATAGCTTATGCCAATTTATTAGCACAATCACGACCAAATAAAAAAGCAGAAAAACTAAAGATATTGTATAAAAACAAACTAAGTCATAGTACGATATGAACATGAAAGAAAGAGTAACTAACTCGCATATACTAGAAAAGCTAGAATCTCTGGAAGATAGGATTAGTGAGCTAGAGGAAACAATTAACAAAGGTAAAGGAGCTATTTCGATTATAGCATGGCTAGGTGGTATAGCCGCAATAGTCGGAGGTTATTTTTATAGCTCATGATACCATTTGAAGTAATAACAATGCTTGGCTCTAGTTTATTTACTGGGGTTTTATCTATATGGTCTCAAAAATCTAAAGACGCAGCAGATCAACAGAAGTATCTTATGCAAAGAGCAGAGATAAATCGTGCGTCTGTTGATGACGCAAGAAAACATGGTGGACATTTTCAATCAGTAACAAGAAGATGGATGGCATTGTTATCAGTATTATCTATTATAGTTTTACCAAAGGTCGTACCTTTAATTGACCCAAGTTTACAAGTACATCTTATGTATCTCGAAGAAGTAAAAACAGGTTGGTGGATATTTGGTAGTGCAGAAGAAGTTACCAGATTTCAAGGAGTAAGTGGTTTAGTTATTACAACAGCAGATACACATTTTTTATCAGCAGTAGCTGGTTTTTATTTTGGTTCTGCGGCAACAAGGAGATAATTATGGAACCTGAACTATGCAAATTAAATTATGGAATATCAGTTTTTTGTTTAATGTTAATTTTATATATTGTTTTTAAGGACAATTAGAAAATAACTTACTAGGAAGTAATATGACTGCAACTATACCTTATACAAATAAGGAAATGCAAATCATTAGAGCAATTCGTTCAATAGAACCTAATGCAATCTTTAGTATAAAGTGTGTAATTAAAAATAAAATTGACTATAAATATGGTGGTGTAATTTTTTTAAATTGTGAACCTATTTCATATGAACATGTTCTTGAAAAAATAGATGAAGAAAAAAGACGAAATAAATACTCCACAACACTACTTGCAAGGTAGTATAGAGCCAATAGATTTTATTGAATCTAATAATATGGACCATTGTGAGGGATGTATTGTTAAATATATTACTAGATATAAATACAAAGGAAATGCTGTAGATGATATTAAAAAATTAATCTGGTATGCAAATAGAATTTTAAAGAAATTGGAGAAATGATATGGGAGTAATACACAGTAGTGGTGGTAACTTTACTAAAATAAACAAACCACAAAGGGATAGTAAAGGAAACATTCTTAGATGCCCTCATTGTCATTCTACTTTTTTAACAAAAGCCGGCAATGATGGTGGTCAGGGTGCTAAACAAAGATATAAGTGTGGTGAATGTGGAAGAAAAACAGTTGACCCATTGATCAGTAAAGTTAAACATACTTTTGAAAAAATAAACCCAGAATCACCTGAATGGACAGCTGATGAACTTTTAGAACATCGTTGTAGAGTATTTAAAAAGAGAGAAGCCAAAGAAATAAATGAAGAATTTTTAAACATAAAAATCAAAGACCCTAAACCTATTGGTTTATTTGTAATGGGTGACCCTCATATTGATGACCCAGCATGTGATGTTCCGTCAATTATAAAACATTTAGATATTGTAAATAATACTGAGGGAATGTTTGCTGGAAATATGGGTGACATGCAAAACAATTGGATGTCTAGAACTAAGTTAGCAGAATTATGGTCAGCACAAGATACTGACCGAGAACAAGCTTGGATTCTTACAGAATGGTTAGTTAAATATACTGATTGGATGTTTTTGATTGCCGGTAATCATGACATGTGGTCTGGCGCTGGAGACCCATTAAAGTGGATATGTAGACCATTACAAACAAGTTATCGTGAATATGGGTTAAGAATAAAAATGCACTTACCAAAACATAAAATAAGAATAAATGCTCAACATCAATTTAGAGGACATAGTATATACAATACAGCACACTCAGTAGTTAAAGCAGCAATATTTGATACCAGAGACCACCTGTTATTAGCTGGACATAGACATATATCAGGTTATATGCCGATAAAAGATTCAGATTCTAAGATTATAATGCACGCATTACAAGTTGGTTCGTACAAAAAATACGACAATTACGCTAAAATGTTGAATCTTCCAAATAAAATGATGTCACCTTGTGCTGTTGCTGTATTCAATACAAGACTTAATGATTGCCATGCTGACTTTATTAAGATATTTTGGGAAGTAGAAGAGGGTGCTGACTATTTGAAATATCTTAGAGGTAAAAAATAATGTCAACAAAAGAATACCCAGTAGTGATGATTGACTGGGAAGACCATACAGCAGAAGCTGGTTGGGTAGATAATATTGATACAGTTAACCCAGTCATATGTAGAAGCATTGGTTGGTTGATCAAAGAAACTGCAAAAGAATATAAAATTGCTGACTGTTTAACACAAGATTCTGGACAAGGGGGAATACAATGTATACTAAAAAACTGTGTTATCGAATTATGGGAATTAGATATAAAATAAAACACCTCGTGTAACAAGCTTATATACCCCAAAATCCGTTAAAATTTATCCCAGTCTATACTAATACCAGATTGATATCCCCACGCTTCTAATAGCTCGTTTTCTGAAATGTTGTATAACCTTTCAAATCCTCTCCGCCCTAGTCCATGAAATCCAGTATCACCTCTATGATGTTCCACACATAACGGAATACATTTAACTCCACGCTGAGACATCCCTTGTCCACTTCTAAGATGATGTATTTCCGTTTGTGTTTTTTGTTTTTGATTTAATACTTTGCAAAGAATACACCCGTCTTCTTTCATAGCCAGATATATTCTTTGCATTTCTTTTTTTTTATTCAACTTTTTCTAGATTCCTCACACTAAAGTCTTTGTTCTTTGCTAGAAAACCATAATGACACAATCTATCTATAACAATTTGTGCCTGACTTCTGTATCTAAAACCCATATGCTTGGCTACTTCAAGTACTGTTGGACTAAAACCATGCTTGTCAATGTATTCATTAACAAATAACAATACTTTGTTTTGATTTTCCGTAAGCCATTTTCCATTAATTTCTATCATTAGAACGGTGGCTCCTCTCCATTGAATACTTCGTTAACACTTTCAGTAACTTGTTTAACTTCTTTAGTTTGATCTTTCGACCCGAAGCTTAACTCATTGACTTTGACTGTAAGTACATTATTGCCGTCTGTATCTTGCCAGATGTTTGGTGTGCCAATGATAAGTAACTGTTTACCTTTACCAGCGTCACCCTCCAGATATGGTCTAAGCTTATCAAGTCTAGTTCCTTTTTGGTTGTCCCACATTTGACAATTAAACCATGAGGGTTTTTGTTCTTTGGTAGTACTGTCATATTGATTGACTGCGATACTGAATTTTAAATATCCAGTACCACTTTTTGCTTCTTTGTATTCAGCTCCTTTACCCATATTGCCGAACAATGTTATTTGTGCATATGCCATTATGTATTCTCCTGTTTTATTTCTTCTACTGCCCAATCAGAATCGCCATTGTATGTTATCTCTTCATTTTTTGTTTGTAGACAATCATATTTTGGATTTGCATTCTGACTTTCAGCTATATACTCAGCTTCTTCTTTGTCTTCTGCTTTGACTATATACTCATCAGTAGCCGTTACCTCTGAGATTCTAGTTACTTTATACAATTTTAACTCACTCATTTTTTCTCCTGTTGTTTAATTATTTTTTCTTTTCTTGTATCTACAATATGTATAAGGTGTTCAATTTCTTGTTCTCCTAGATACTTGCATACCCATTTCTTTTGTTGTCCGTCATTCATGAATCTCATAAACTCCTCATCATCCATAGCTTTAATAGATGTAAGTACACTCATTAGTCCAAGTGGAAACTCATCTCTCCAAAGAGCATTGTCTTTATCGTCTATCAAATTTATTTCATCTCCAGAAGCATACTCTCCACCAGCTAATCCCATAGAAGCTAACGCTCTACCTATTGCTGATGTTTCGCAGTTTTCCAAAGCTGATAGTTTATTTACAGGTCCGTTGTCTTTGTGTTCATATGCAAGACCACTGCCTACAATTCTGCCCTCTATGTTTTTGACAACACATTTAACTGCTACCATGTTGTCGCCAGTTAGTTCTGTAACTACTTCTGTTTCAATGCCATAGTCCCAGCCAAATGCTCTTCTAAATGTTAATACTCTATCAACAACCATAGAATAGTTCTTTCCACGAAAGTCAATGCCACTCTTTTTTCTTACTATATCTACTTGATCTATTAGTTGATTGACTTGTTCAAGTGTGATATTAATATTATTTTTCATATTATTTTACTCCGTACATTATTTATCAATAGTTATTACTACTGTATTGTTTTTGTTTCTAGTAGCTGAGACCCCATGTCCAGATACCTTTCTTACATCATCTTCCACCATAGATTTTAGGTCATGGTTAAGTTCTTTCACTCTCCTGAAATGAGGTGAGCTAAGTTCTATCTGTTTGATTTCTTGTTTGTGCTGCTTGTACTGTAAGGCGTAGGTCTTCCAGCGTTTATCTTCTGTAAAGTCGATTGTTCTCATACCGTTTAGTACAATTTTTTTTGGTGTGCTTTTGTCAAAGAATTCAAAACCTGTTGGGTCTTTGTCTTCTTCTACATAATGCCAGAATGCTTTTTCTCTTTTGTACAACTCATCACAAAATGCAGTATCAATATCTACTGTCATTGTTTCGTGTTTAGAGTTACCAAAAATTACACTTAGTATCATGTAATCAATCTTCTTTTTAGCTAATGGGTGTGTGCCATTCTCTACTGTATGATTGAATAACATCATGTAATGATTCAACTGCGCATGGTACTGCTCTGCAACGGTATAGATATCACGCCTGTCATGTGTATGTTTGCACTCAACAGGTATGCCGTCTTTTGTAATAGCGTCAAGCTGACCTGTCATGAACTCATGTTGAGGAAGATCAATTGATTGTTTGTACTCAACATCTAACTCATGTGCCATGAAGTCCAGATTAAGTTTTTCTGTAGCAATACCAATCTGTACCGGTAAAGTCCAAGTCAAGTCTTCTGGTTCAGCTAAGCCACGCTTGATTCTATTTAGTTCAAGCCAGTCGCCATTGTAAACTTTGTTAGCGTCTGACCCTCCTATGCCTTTGGTTCTATCTTGTTTCATCTATCGCTCCTAAGAAAGTGACTTTTGTTTTTAGAAAACAATTCATACTATTAAGTGGATGAAAGTTTTTTAGATGTTTCATTCTCCTTTCTCTTTTCTGTGATAGTGGATAGTCAACCAACCACCTTTCGTTAAGTTCTGCAAGATACAATAATACTCTCATATTTTTTTCTCCAAATATTTATTATCTGGAAACCCATTCTCCAGATAGTGTTCATATGTACATATCGTAATTAATTTATTACGATAATACTTTGTGTGTGTCAGATAAATTGGTTCACATTTACTGACAAACTCGCTTGGTACTGGCAACCGTGCATACTTATATGTAGCTACAACATCTTTAGTTACAAGTGTCATAATCTCTTGTGGATATTTGTTCAATACCTCAAAGTACATATGCAATCCTAGGTCAGTTGGTATTTTGACCTGAAATGTTTCAGCAATTGTTTGTAAACACAAAGCAATATGTCCGTCACTTTTAGTTGTCAGCATTTTTTTCATTTCATGTAATAGCTTTGATATGTCTTTTTTGTAAGCTATCTGGTGAACTTTTCTCTTGTGAATTAGTTTTTCCATTTCGCTGGTCAACCACTCCAGATATGCGACTTCGTTGTTCTGAAATAGTTTCGGTAGGTTTTTGAGTACCACGCTCTCTGCTCCACCTTGCTGACTGTCTACACCATGCTCTGAATCTGATGTTCCAGTTAGCGTAAGTTGATCCAGTTGCGATGTAATGGTCTCTGAATTGTAAGATTTCATACTCAATGTCTAGCTCCTTGCCAAATGTTTCATGGCATTCATATATTATTTTTTCTATTGGTCGCCAATCTTCTGTCATTGGCGTTAGTTCTATCTTCATACTTTCTCCTGTTTATATTAAATCATACATATCTCGGTAGAGTTCTATGTCTCTATCGAAATTGTAATCATCTGCCAAACTGTTTCTTGTTTCAAAGAAGTCTGGCTTGTTTCTATACTGCATATACATTCTACCATAGTACGCCTTGTAGTTGTTGTTTAATTTAAATATATCTCCAACAGTATCTTCGTCTCTATGCCACCTGATAATGCTAAGAATGTCCTCTATTGAATATCGGTTTCTTTTCTTAGCAGATTCGTCAGCATATTGCACAATCAAATGGAATACATTTACATTATTGCGATGAAATTTACTGAAATTATTGTCGATGAATACCTCATTAGTATCTTCCATTTCCATTTGATCTATTAATATATCTTTAAGTCTTCCCATTTATATTCTCCTCGTAATGTTTGTTTAATAAATACTCAGCTACATTCATAGCGTCTATTAGCTTTTGTGTAACTGTATCTCTTTTGTATTTAACCAGCCAATTAGAAACCACCATTAATGTGTTAGCGTCTAATGTGCCATACTCTTGTATGTCTCGTTGTCTCATATTTTTCTCCTATATTAATAATAAATCTTGTTGTCCAGATGTTTCTGTTTTGTTATGGTTCTTGTGCCATGAATTATAAGTTGGTAATCTTTCTTTCATAATCTCTATGTTATGAATAGATAGTTTTTTAATCATATATCCGTGCATATATTCCACACGCTCTGGCAAATCTAATTGCATAGATGTAATAACATTACTATGATATCCCGTTTCACTTATGTCGATAATCGGAACAGGATTATTAATGTCCCGACTATCTTCATGAGGATTTGTAGAATGAAAACTAGTCCAGATAAAGTAATATTTTTCTTTTCTAAATTCTTCATACATCTTGCTACCAAATTCAATACTGTCCCTGGGATGTCCAGAACTACCAGAATAATATCTAACATCTCCCTCATAACATTTATCAAACCTGTACGATTGCCAAACTTTTTGACCTCGATAGATTTCTAAGAATGTGCCTTTCATATACCTTGTATGTTTCATTTAATGCTCCTCAATTTAACTCAAAGTTTTTAATTTCATCAGCATATATACTGACTTTTACATAGTTATTATTATTGTTATTTTTAAATTCTTCTGGACATGCGTCTGTCATAATTACTGCCGCTTGATAATTGCAATCAATGGTAATACATTTCTTATCATTAAAGTCAGGCATAGAATGATATTCAAACTTAACATCAGGTTCTACACCATTTTCTAAAAACATTTTTGTATTATATAATTCTAATTGTTCTATATATTCTTTTAGTTTCATTTTACAAATCTCAAATATAAACAACTAATGTAATTAATATCGCAGTTGCAAAACCCATACCCCAAGATAAAACGAACTCTTGTTCACCTCGCTCCCAAAGTGAGCTGAGATATATAACTAATGCTACAACTAAGGCACAAAAACAAAATGTACCTAACCCAATATACATACATAAAATTTGGTCTGTCATTTTTTTACCTCTATTTGTTTGTCACTCATTTGATATCTAGAATGATTACTCATTACTCTACTTACACAATCTAAAACATCTGGAATACTTCTTGCATTTTCTATAATTCCACCGTCAACAAATCTTCCGTTTAAGTAAACATCGTAATCTATCCCAATTGATTCTGTGCTTTCGTGCATTGCAATTTCAATTACATTTTCTTGTATTTTATATTCTTTCATTTCTTTTCTCCTGTCGTGATCGCGGGGAATTTGTTCCTCGCGTCCACGACTTTTTTTTATTTAGTGTTGTGTTCTTGAATATTCGACCAGACCATTCTGTAGTGCAAAGCTTGGAACCAATGCTTCATCGCTCCCAAGTTTTACTTCCTGAATTTGTCCAGACTTCAAGCGTTTTTTGATTTCTCTGGTGTCCATGCCAAGCCATTGGTTTCTATGCTTTGCCGTTGTAACTGAGTATTCCCAGAGTTTTGCACCCCTGAAAATAGAACTGTTAAGAACAACAACATTCTGAGATGTGTTCCAGATACCAATCAGTCTGTTATAACTTAGTAAAGATTGATTATCATCAAATGTCACAATGTGACTGTTCAAGCCGATACGCTCAACGCTTACATTTGGTAGTGTTTCCATATTATTTTTCCTCATGTTATTTAATTGGATATCTGGACACATCTGCCCAGATACCACAATACTATTATACAATTTGTACTATGATAGTACAACTTTATCATAGCTTTTACGCTCACTAAATTTAGGTCGTATTGGAACTATGTTTTCACGCTTTCTAGGTGCAACCCATGGTTGTCCAGAAGCTACTTCGTAACTAGCCGATAATCTATCTATAGTCATTTGATGATTTTTGATAGACCATTGATGATAGGCAGAGCGTTCTTCCAAGTCCAGAAGCTTGTCATTGTCTCGCTCTTTCTCTGGTAAAGCTGTTAGCTTTGTTATCTCAGAGAGTATAAGAGACTGAGATTTTTCAATCTTTAGCTTCATGTAGAAGAAACTATCGCATAGTCCCTTGATAGCATAAGTGCTAGGATTGTTCTCTGGTTTAGAAGTACTTGGTGCTTCTATTTTATTAGCATTATCAAAATGTATTTTGATTATACTATCTACTGTCATATTGTTTTTTGCCATTTTTATATCCTCGCCAGATTGCTGGCGTTTTTGTTAAGTGCGACAGCTATGCAGACAAAGTCAGAGCCAAGTCAAGTTTAGGCTCGGTCGGTTTGGAGGAACTTGGCTTGGCTGAACTTATGGCTGAACTGTTCGCAAACTTAACGAAAAGGCCCAGTGAGCTGGGGATAAAATATAGGACAAAACACAATTGACATGTAGATACCGGGTATCTGTACCGATTGACTAATCGGATAGTTGATCATCTGATTCGCTAAAGCTCATCTTCGCATATTCGCTAACGCTAGAATATTTGCGATAGATTAATACAAAGGAATAGAATAATATACTGAATATGAAGACATTGACTAAAGAGATTACAACCAGAGCAAGGAAGTTAGTGGATATACTTGTATCACAAGGTTGCAGTATTACGGAAGCTTCAAAGTTGGCTGGATATAAAGGGAATAGTGCCAGAGTAACGGCTCACAAAATGCTACAGAATCCAAAGGTACAAGAATATTATATAAGCCAACTTAGACGGAAGATTGCTCTGGGGGGTACTAAGGCATTACACAAGATAGAATCATTAAGTGCGAATGCCCGGTCTGAGTATGTTCAGCTAGAAGCTAGTAAGGATATACTTGATAGAGCGGGGTTCAAAGCACCAGATAAACATCAGCACTTAGTATCTGGGGAACTCAGTATCAATATAGACTTGTCGTAGAAGTAGCGACAGGGTCACCCACTTATACTCGGACTTATGTGTCC